>QWCY01000057.1_pt1 | contig 161160 bp, 127 predicted proteins | sample 1972631 | NCBI WGS metagenome assembly QWCY01 (sample SAMN09866696, study PRJNA288562) | Human gut metagenome isolate pre1_stool, whole genome shotgun sequencing... | isolation source: gut | host: Homo sapiens | place: USA: California
CGAAAACGGAAAAGGTGTGCTTACTTTCGACGGAGAGATTACAACGATACCTATGAATGCATTCCACGGTTGCTATCAATTGACAAGCATTGCAATTCCGGAAAACATAACTTCTATTAAAATGACGGCATTCTACAAATGCGTCGGTCTTACAAGCATCAAAATTCCCGACAGTGTTACATTGATAGAATACGGTGTGTTTAACCAATGTAGCAATCTTACAAGTATTACTATAGGCGAAGGAGTTACCGAAATCGGCAAATTGTCGTTTCAATATTGCATCAGTTTGACAAGTATAACTATTCCCGACAACGTTTCTTCTATTGGCGAAGGAGCCTTTTTAGATTGCAATAATCTTACGACATTTTACGGAAAATATGCATCGGTAGACAACAGATGCCTCATCATGGACGGGAAATTGGTCGCTTTTGCGCCGGCTGGTTTAACCGAATACAGCATTCCCGACGGAGTTACCGAAATAGGAAAATATTCTTTTGGTAAATGTAGAAATCTTGTTGATATCACCATTTCAGATAATGTTACTTCAATCGGAGGTCTCGCATTCTCTGATTGCAGCAGTCTGACAAGCATTACTATTCCCGACAGCGTTACAGAAATCGGAGAGTATGCATTCTCACGTTGCAGCAAGATTGAAAACGTTACTCTTGGCAACAATGTAAAATCAATCGGAAATGGTGTATTCAGTGGATGCAATAAACTTTCAAGCATTACCATTCCTGACAGCGTTACAGAAATCGGAGAACTGGCGTTTTATTGTGCCAACCTAACATCATTTTACGGTAAATATGCATCACCAGATTCGCGATGTCTGATTATAGATGGAAAACTTGTTGCTTTTGCGCGATTCGGATTAACTGAATATACTATACCTAATGATGTTACTTCGATTGGAAATTCTACATTTTATAGCTGCAACAATCTGACAAGCATTACCATACCCGATAGCGTTACTAAAATTGAAGATTTTTCATTTTATGTTTGCAGCAAATTGACAAGCATTACTATTCCCGACAGAATTACTTGGATTGGAGAACGTGCATTCGCTGATTGCAGCAGCCTGACAAGCATTTATTGCCCGTCTACTACGCCTCCGACATTGAGTGGGGACGTATTCTCCGACATTTCATCGACGGCTAAAATTTATGTCCCGACTGCATCGGTCGATGCGTATAAGTCGGCGGAGAATTGGAGCAGTTATGCGTCGAAAATTACAGGCTATGATTTTAACGAACAGTCAAACGAATAAACGAATGTATAACCTTTTCCTGCGGTGCTTCGGCATCGCAGGGGAGGTTGATAAATGGGAAATAATATGGTAAGTGGAAATATAAAGATTGTGAACTATAAAAGGTAGAATACAAAATACCTCTCGATTCTGTCGAGAGGTATTTTTATTCGGCAGAAACGTGATATGCCGATACCCTATTTCGTCGCCACGAAAAACAGGTCGAAGCAGCCGGCACTGTACGGAACGACCGAATAGTCGTCCATGGCAATCGACGAAGTCAGTTTGGCGTTGTTCCTCAACAGCGACTTGCGGTTCAGGCGGTTCAGAATATCGTAAGGCTTTTGGAGCAGTTGCCGCGGCAGCCGATGTTGGAGGTCGAACACGTCGAAGCGGGCGATACGCTCGACATTCTTCTTGTTCTTGCGGTAGTACTCCATCACCTTCTTGTTGCCGACGACGCCGTAAGCCTCGACTTTCGAGAAATCGCACGCAAGCAGGTTCGTCAGTTCGTCGGCATTGTATTCGCGGACATGCCACGGATTGCGCGTCAGGGACATAGGCGCATTCGGAGTAGTCAGAATCAGCCGTCCTTCGGGACGCAGCACGCGGGCAATCTCGCGCACGAGCGAAATATCGTCCTTCACATGCTCGATAACCTGAAACGACACGACGCAGTCGAACGAATTGTTCTCGAATTCGAGCGGCGGAACCTCCATACGGTAAAACTCCGCCTGCTCATGCTGTTGCATACCCGCCGGAATATCCTTGTCGACGGTTATGAACCGTTCGCACTTCGGCGCAAGCAGTTCGACGCCGTATCCCGACCCCGTACCTATTTCGAGTACGTCGCCGCCTATCATCTCGGCTGCGCGGTGGTACGCCAGCAGCGAACGCTGGAAAACGTAATTGTCCGATGCCTCCGCGGAGACCCTCTCCGCCGTCGCTATCTTTCCCATTATCTCTTCGATTTTATACCGTTATCCGCAATCTCCACGCGACCGTGGCTCAGCAATACGCCCAGAGAGCGTTTGAACAGTTTCTTGCTCATCTGCAACAAATCGTGTACCTCTTCCGGCGAACTGTCGTCGGTAAGCGGCACGAATCCGCCGTTCGCCTCTATCATTTCGTAGAGTCTGTCCGCCGAATCCTTCACCTGCGCATACCCCTGACGCTGCAACGACAGGTCGATGCGGTTATCCTCCGTAACACGGACGACGTATGCCCTGCATCGTTCGCCGATTTCCACTTTGCGGAACAACTGGTTCTTGTATATCATTCCCCAATGGCGGTTCTCGACGATGACGCGGTAGCCTATCGGGCTTTCCGACACGACGAGGATGCCGACCTCCTGCCGCGGCGCGACGGTTACGATATCGTCGTTATTGACGAAACCTTTCAGTTTGTTCGTGGCGACGCAACGACCCGTAACGTTGTCCACATACATATATACGGCATAACTGTTGCCGATGACGATGCCGCCCTGCTGGTTGCGGTTGGGCATGAACAAATCCTTGCCGCCCACGCCCCAGTCGAGGAACGCGCCGTGAATATTCTTGTCCACCACTTTCAGACAAGCCACCTCGCCCGCCTTTATCTTGGGTGTTTCCGTCGTCGCCACTATGCGGTCTTCCGAATCATGGTACACGAACACCTCCGCTTCATCGCCGACATGCTGTGCAAGCGACACATAGCGGTTGGGCAGCAGCACCTCGTTCTGCTCGTCATCGACCAGATAAAGACCGTAGTCGGACACGCGCCCGACTTTGAGTTTCTGAATCTCTCCTACTTTCATCGGTTGAAATTTTACGGGACAAATGTACGAAACAATTCCGTCAATAAAGAACGAATAGCCGCATATTCGGCAATTTGGGCAGCAAATTTGCCGAAAAGATATTCCGGAACGGTTCATGGTATATACATGACACACAATCGGCATCGAATCATATTGCAGACAACGCGTTTGTTACTGAAAAATTTTTAGTGTCTTTGGCTTTGCCTTATATACTCTCGTTCGGCAAAGTCAAAATAAATTTTGCTTTGCACTCACTTATTCGTATATTTGTAGCGATTATAACAATCGTGCATTCACCAAGAAACAGACACAAAACAATGAAAGTAGCCATAATCGGAACTCGCGGAATTCCGGCACGATACGGAGGATTCGAAACTTTTGCCCAGGAGTTGTCGGTCAGATTGAACGGCAAGGGCATGGAGATAACCGTAATATGCCCGAAAACGGATAATCCGGCATCCGATTACAACGGAGTGAAACTGTTGTATGCCGATGTAACGAAAGACGAAAAGCCGATGAGATACTACATCGATTCGGCTGCGCTCGCGGTAAAGCAGAAATTCGACATCGTACTGACATGCGGACAGGGAGGTTACGCCTATATCCCCCACTTGTGGAGAAGGAAATCGTCCCGACCGATATTCATCACAAATACCGACGGAATCGAACACCGCCGCACGAAATGGAACAAAATCGTTCGTCTGGGAGTGAGGTTCGTCGGCGAAATGACATCGGTCATACTGTCCGATTACCTCGTCGCCGACTCGAAAGGCATAAAATCCTATCTCGAAAAAGAGTACCGGTTCGTGCCGGACAAAAAGATATTCACCATCGAATACGGAGCCGAAGTACTCGACCGCAGCGACTATCCGGAGGAGATGCTCGACCGCTACGGTCTGAAATCGGGAGAATATTATCTTGTCGTCAGCCGTCTCGAACCCGAGAACAATGTCGCAATGATAATAGAGGGTTTCAAAAAGGCGAAAACCGGCAAGCCTTTAATAGTCGTCGGCAACCTGAAAGCGACGAAATATATCGACGGCATTCAGGAGTCGGCGAAAGGTGCGGACATACGGTTTATCGGCGGAGTTTACGAACCTGCGCTGTTGAAGGCTCTGCGCATACACGCCGCCGCGTATCTGCACGGGCATTCGGTCGGAGGCACCAATCCGTCGTTGTTGGAGGCTCTGGGTGCGGGAAACATCGTCATCGGTCATGACAATCCGTTCAACCGCGAGGTTACGGACAATGCGATGTTCTACTTTTCAACTCCTGCGGAGTGCGCCGAAGCGATAGAAAAAGTGGAGAATCTCGGTCCGGAGGAGATAGGCAGATTGAAGAGACTGGCAACAGACCGCATCGCCGGCTATTACAACTGGGACCGCATCGCCGAAGAGTACGGACGGATGTTCGCAGAGTGCATGGAATCAAGAAAATAATTTTCACCTAACCATATTCAGTACAAAAAGATACAAACCATGGAAATCAACGAATTCATAAATAAGTTCGCCGAAATATTCGACGACACCGACGCCTCGGCTCTCACGCCCGAAACAAAGTTCCGCGAACTCGACGAGTGGTCTTCGCTGACGGCACTCGGACTTATCGCATTAGCAGACGAAGAGTTCGATGTGGACTTGAAGGGCGACGATGTCAAGAAATCCGAAACCATCGGAGACCTTTTCGATGTAATAAAGAACAAGGCATGACCGACCCTGTAATCAATCCGCTCTCGCTGAAAGGAAAAACCGTCCTCGTTACCGGTGCCTCATCTGGCATAGGTCGCGCCACCGCCATTCTATGTTCGCATCTCGGAGCCGCTATCGTCGCTACCGGACGCAATATCGGGAGATTGGAGGCGTGCATGCAGGAACTGAACGGCGAAGGACATACCTGCATTTGCGCAGACCTCACCGACAGCGAAAGCGTTACGGCTCTGATTGAATCATTGCCGAAACTGGACGGTGTCGTACTCTGTGCAGGCATAAACAATACGCTTCCGCTGGCATTCTTTACCGAGAAAAAAGTTTCGGACATATTCGCCGTAAACTATTTCTCCCAAACGGAACTGTTCAGAATGATTCTCAAAAAGAAGAGGTTGAACTCCGGAGCATCGGTGGTTGCGATATCCTCAATCGGAGGAACTCTTACATATTCTCCGGGGGCATCCGCATACGGTGCATCGAAGGCGGCCTTGCTCTCGTGGACCAAGTCGGCAGCGAAAGAACTCGCGCCGAAAGTACGCATCAACTGTATTTGTCCGGGGCAAATCAACACGCCGATGAATGACAATACCTCCGTTTCGGAGGAGCAGTACGAGACATACCGTAAAAGCATTCCGATGCAGTGTTTCGGCGAACCGGAGGACGTAGCGCATGGCGTCGCTTATTTACTTTCGGATGCCGCACGCTGGATTACCGGCTCCACGCTCGTAATAGACGGCGGCTCATCACTTTAATCGAATATGGCAACAATCAGATACAGAGGAGTAGGCATACGCGCCATGGCAGCGTGCGTACCGTCGAAGAAGGTCTATAACAAAGACCTTGTCAATATCATGTCCCCCGAAGAGACGGAAAAGATTATCGAATCGGTGGGCATTCACGAACGCCGCATCTGCGACGAAGACGTTTTCGCCTCCGACTTGTGTTTCAAGGCGGCGAAAAAACTTCTGGAAGACAACGATATCGCTCCGGAGTCCATCGACATGCTCCTTTTCATGAGCCAAGGGTCGGATTACAGAATCCCCGCCACGGCATGTATTCTCCAACAGCGGCTGGGGCTGTCGAAAGATTGTGCCGCCATGGACCTGACGCTCGGATGCTCCGGATACGTCTACGCGCTCTCTGCCGCTATGGCATACGCTTCGACCGAGGGTATCGACCGTGTGCTTCTTCTCGACGGAGAGGCATTCTCCAAGATTGTAAATCCGGCGGACAAAGTCAATGCCCCGCTTTACGGCGACGCAGGCACGGCAACCCTTATAGAAAAAGGCGAATTCGGCGAAAGCGTATTCATTCTCCGCACCGACGGTTCCGGTGAAGACGCAGTCAAGATTCCGGCAGGAATGCGCATTCCGCTTACGGCAGACAGTCTTATCGAAAAAGAGCGGGAAGACGGAAACATCCGTCGCGACACAGAGGTATACATGGACGGCATGGATGTTTTCAATTTCGCAATCCGAGTAGTTCCCAAAAGCATAAAGGAGATTGTCAAAGAGACCGGTGAAGAACTGGACGAAATAGACCGTATAGTATTCCATCAGTCGAACCGGTTCATGACGGATTTCTTCGTCAAGAAACTGAAATATCCGCAGGACAAAGTGCCTTACTGCATCGACCGTTTCGGCAATACGAGTTCGGCATCCATTCCGCTTACCATAGTTTCGGAACTGTCAGACGAACCCGACAAGCCGTTAAAGATAATCGTATGCGGATTCGGAGCGGGACTTTCGTGGGGAACAGCACGATTTACGCTCAAAGACTGCAAAATTTCAACGCTCACAGAGTACTGATATGGATACGAAACTGGATTTCCACCATTTGGGAGTAGCGTGCCGGAATATCGATGCGACTGCCGCAGCCTACGAGAATCTGGGTTATAAACGGAGCGAAACCGTTTTCGACCCACTGCAAAACGTTCGCATCTGTTTTCTGCATCATGCGGAAATGCCCTGTGTGGAACTGTTGGAACCGGTGGACGAGAAATCGCCGGTGGTACAGATTCTCGCCAAAAACGGCACTGCGCCTTATCACACCTGCTACGCCGTATCGGACATGGAAACAGCCGTCAAGGAACTGAAAGCGCATAGGTATCTTGCAGTTTCCAAGCCACAGCCCGCATGTGCCATCGGCAATAAACGAGTCGCATTTCTTTTTCACAAAGATATGGGGCTGATAGAGTTGGTTGAAAAATAGAAATGTCATGTTCATTTTCCGCAATTACACGATAGAGAACCTTTTCGACGACGCGACATTTTCGGGTTACGGCGACATATCGGAGATACCCGAATCGGACTCCTATGTCTGGTTCTACAATGTTCCGCTCTCGCCTGACGCCGAAACAGCACTTGCGGAGGTGGAAGGCATCGCACGAAAACTCGAAATCGTCGCCGAACGCATTCCGGCATCCGCTCCGTTCTTCATATTCTCGCTCGAAAATCTCTTCAAGCACAATATCTGCGACACCGATTTCCGGCTGAAAAACGCGATAGACGATGCGAACAGAATCACAATCGGAATCGCCGCAAAGCACTCCAATGCGAGGTATGTCGATTTCGGAGAGTTCATCGGCGCATTCTCGCCGGAAGAGTTGATAAGTTGGCGGTTCTATTTCATATCGCAGATGGTGATGAATCCGGTCATCGCCCCGAAATTCAAGGAGTGGTGGAACGGAAGAAGGCGGACATTGGAAGGCGTCAGAAAGAAATGTCTCGTACTCGACCTCGACAACACCCTTTGGAGCGGAGTTCTCGGCGAAGACGGAATCGGCGGGATAAAGATGTCGGGCGACTATCCCGGAAATGCATTTCAATATTTTCAGGAGGGACTGGTGGAACTGGCGAAATCGGGAGTAATCCTGACGATTTGCAGCAAGAACAACGAATCGGACGTCAAGGAGTTGTGGGAGAAGAATCCGTTCCTTAAACTGCGTCCCGAACACATAGCGGCTTACCGAATCAACTGGAACAACAAGGCGGACAACATACGCGGACTCGCCGCTGAACTCAACATAGGTCTCGACAGCATGGTCTTCGCAGACGACAACCCGACCGAACGCGAACTGGTACGTCGCGAACTGCCGATGGTATCCGTACCCGAATTTCCGAAGAAGCCGTACGGACTTATGGAGTTCTATGCCGTACTCGTGAACGAATATTTCCGTTCATACGCATTGACGGACGAAGACCGCAACAAGACCGGACAATACCGCGACAACGCAAGGCGTGCAGCGGAACAAGGCAATTTCGCAGACCTCGACAGTTTCATCGACAGTCTGAATATCGAAATCGACATAATTCCCGCCGATGAATTCAATATTCCGCGTATAGCCCAGATGTCGCAGAAAACCAATCAGTTCAACCTGACTACACGAAGATATACAGAAGCGGACATACATTCGTTCGTCGCCTCCGGAGCCGACGTGATGTGCATCGCGGTACGCGACCGGTTCGGCGACAACGGCATTACGGGAGAGATGGTAATAACCCGAAACGGCGATACCGCAGACATAGACACGATGCTGCTCAGTTGCCGGATATTGGGGAAACGGATAGAGACGGTCTTTCTGCAATCGGTACTCGACAGGCTCGGCAAAGACGGAGTAAAGAGGGTTACCGCATCATACATCCCGACGAAGAAAAATTCGCAGGTCGCAGATTTTTACGACCGCCACGGATTCACCGTCATATCGGAAGACGAAGGGAGCAAAAGGTACGTCCGAACGTTGGATGCTCCTATCGAAATATCGAACAGTTATAGAGTTACATTCAAATAATACAGACGCAATGGACGAGAAAATCATAGAGATAATGAAACGCGTATTCGCCGTTTCGGACCTCGACGCCACGGCAAGTCAGACGACATGCGAAAAATGGGATTCGCTCAATCATCTCAATCTCATAGTCGAGTTGGAAGACGCCTTCGACATGGAGTTCGAACCGGAGGAGATAGCGGCGATGACCTCCTTCGACGCCGTAAAGCGAACGATAGAATCAAAATCGTAAAAACCGTAACTGCGGACAGATGGAGTTCATATTCAAGAAAACCACCGAACTTACCGATGCGGAACTCGACATGATTTCCGTACTGTTCGAACGTGTATTCAAAAAGCCTCGTCCGGTAGAGATTCTCCGGAATCAGTATCTTCCGAATCCGTTGGGATATTCGTACCACTCGATGATTGTCGAGAACGGTGAGATAGTCGGTCTGAACAGTTATGTTCCGGCATATTATTCGGTAAACGGTCGGAAAACGCTTTTCGCCAACAGCACCGATTCGATGGTGGACAAGCCGTACCGCGATTTCTTCAATTACCGGTCGATGGTCGAACTGGCATACGACAAGATGCGCGAAGAGGGCATTGCGTTCGTATACGGCTATCCCAACGACAACGCATATCCGGTAGTCATAAAATCGAGACTGATGAAACATATCGGAAACATGCACATCTACGCACTTCCGATACACATCGGCTGCATATCGAAGAAACTCGCGTTTCTGAACCCTCTATCCGAACTGTTCTGCCGCATGTTCATCGGCATATCGGGATTGTTCGCATCCGGTGCGACAGCGAAATTCGCGATAGAGAAAGATGCCGAGAGTTACAACGCGACCAGATATCGGCGCGGCGACGGGAAATATTCGACAGCCGACATCGCAGGTGCGAACGTTTACTACAAAATAAAGGAACACGAGGGAATACGCACGGCATTCATCATCGACATCGACAGAAAATCGCCGGAAACATTCGTCGCAGCAGTCAAATACATCGTCGGCAAACACCGCAAGGAGTTCGACATGCTGCTCTACCCAGGGTATCTGCCGTTCGCAAACACCGGAATGATACGTATTCCGCGGAAGTTCGAGCCCAAGAAATTCAATTTCACCGGCAAGGCTCTCGACCGCAAAGCGATACCCGATACAATCTGGGACATCCGCAACTGGGATACGAATCTCTCCAATTACGATTTGATATAATCATGAATATCCTGACTTTCGACGTAGAGGAGTGGTTTCATCTGCTCGACAACGAATCCACGCGTTCCGAAGAACAATGGCGGACTTACGAGGTGAGAATCCACAAGAATATCGACCGGATTTTCCGGATTCTCGAAGATACCGACACAAAAGCCACATTCTTCGTCATCGGGTGGATTGCCCGAACGTATCCGGAAATCGTAAGGCGAATAGCCGAAAAGTACGAGATAGGTTCGCATACGATGAACCATCAACTCGTCTGGCAACAGACGCCGGAGGAGTTCCGGAAAGATGCGGATTCGTCGATAAAACTGCTTCAAGACCTCACCGGACGGCAGGTAAGATATTTCCGCGCCCCGGGATTTTCTATTCGCGAAAGCGAGTCGTGGGCATTCGAAATCATACACGACCTCGGCATCGAAATCGACTGTTCCGTATTTCCGGCGCACCATGCTCACGGCGGGATGCCGTCATACGGCAAAGGAGAGCCGGCAATAATCGAAGTCGGGGGCAAACGCATCAAAGAGTTTCCGATAAGCACAAAAGAGATTTTCGGGCATCCGCTCATCTACTCCGGTGGCGGATATTTCAGGCTGTTTCCATACCGGATGATACACAAATGGGCTTCCGAGGACAAGGATTATATTTTGAGTTACATCCACCCGCGCGACCTCGACCCCGGACAACCGATGATAAAGGGTCTTCCGATATCGCGAAAATTCAAAAGTTACGTAGGGTTACATGGGGCAGAAGCGAAACTGCGCCGGCTGCTCACCGATTTCGACTTCACCGACATCGCCACCGCCGACAAAGCCTTCGACTGGTCCAAATCGAGAATCATCGAATTATAGGAATCGGTATATTCCATCCATACTCCGTACACAAAATTTTCGGGTAATCGTTTCCGGAGGTTATTGCAAATTCGAATCATAATCGTTATATTTGTAATAGCAAATCGGGAATCGCATGGATTGGAACATCGTCATAATGCTTATCGTGTCGGGTATCGTGGTCGGCATAATCAACGCTCTCGCCGGCGGAGGCTCGATTATCACCATGACCATGTTCACCGCTCTCGGGCTGCCGATAACCGTCGCCAACGGAACTAACCGCATAGCCGTTCTGTTGCAGAATCTCACGGCGACGGCGACTTTCCTCAAAAAACGCATGCTCAACATACGACACGGACTGCTGCTGTCGATACCCGTCATTATCGGCAACATAGCCGGCTCGCTCGTGGCGACGCATATCAACGAAACGGTGTTCAAAATATGTTTCGGCGTGATTCTGCTCGTAATCCTCGTCTACATCATCTTCGACAACCGGTTCAAAATCAAGGAGGGACACAATATCGACATCAAGCCGCGCCACTATCTGTGGTTTCTGCTGATAGGCTTCTACGGCGGCTATATTTATATAGGAATCGGCTATCTGATACTCGCCATAACGCTTTGGTCGATGCGTATGGACATCGTAACGGCGAACGTCATCAAAGGGTTCGTGATACTTATCGCGACGCCATTCTCGCTTGCGGTATTCATGCTTAACGGGCAGGTCGCCTACATGTTCGGTCTGCTGCACGGAGTCGGCAATATCATCGGCTCGTTCATCGCCTCGCACTACCTCGTCGGCTGGGGCAAAGGCTTCATCAAGGGATTCACGGCAATCATCGTCTTGGTATGCTTCGCCGACCTTATCGGCATCATATCGCTGCACGACATCTTCTACTCGATGATGGCAATCGGGGAATAACGATTTTTTCACCAGACGTTTTGCCGTTTTGCGGGAAATATTGTAATTTCGCGACTGATAATGAACGCTTTGGGCAATATCCGTTACGCTAACCCGCCGAAATTTTTCGGGGGGGGGATTTTGCGGTCTTTCATTTAGCCTATAATCAACAACTTACAATAAGGTCTTTAAGGTCATTAAGGTCGTTAGGGACTTTGATGTCCTTAACGTCATTCTCCCGCGGCATTCCGCTGCGGGGCGTATTGCTTTTGCCCTATGGGCAGTGCAGCAAAGCATCCGAAAAAACAATTTCAAACCCAAAATAATCAAAATTATGAAAAACTTAATCAAACTATTGACCGTTGCGGCGATGCTGTTCGCCGTCGGTTGTCAGAAGTACAACGACACGCCGTTGAAGAATCGGGTCGGAGAACTCGAAAACCGCGTTACGGCTCTCGAAGAGTTGTGCAAGAAGATGAACACGAACATCTCGTCGCTGCAAACTATCGTCGGAGCGTTGCAGAAGAACGACTATGTTACGTCGGTAACGCCGGTAACCAAGAACGGCGAAACAATCGGTTACACTATCGCGTTCAGCAAGAGTGCGCCTATTACCATTTATCATGGCGAGAACGGCAAAGACGGAATCAATGGTGCTGACGGTAAGGACGGCGTGAACGGAAAAGACGGACACACGCCCGTTATCGGTGTGCGGCAGGATTCGGACGGCGTTTATTACTGGACGCTGGACGGAGAGTGGCTGCTCGACGGTGCAGGCAACAAAGTCAAAGCCGAAGGACGCGACGGGCAGAACGGCGCGGACGGTAAGGACGGTGTAAACGGTTCTGACGGCAAGGATGGCGAAAATGGCAAAGACGGAGCAGATGGCAAGAACGGCATCACTCCGCAGTTGAAAATCGAAAACGGTTACTGGTACGTTTCGACCGACAACGGTACGACTTGGTCGAATCTCGGAAAAGCCACGGGCGAAGACGGAAAAGATGGAGCAAATGGAACAGACGGCAAGGACGGTATCGACGGTGATTCGTTCTTCAAGAGCGTAGACACCTCCGATTCCGAATATGTCGTATTCACATTGGCAGACGGCACGCAGATAAAACTGCCGACCTGGTACGCTTTCGAGCAGTTGCGCACACTCTGCAATCAGATGAATACGAATATTTCATCGCTGCAATCGATAGTAGAAGCGTTGCAGAATAACGACTACATCACATCATGCACGCCGCTTATGGAGAACGGCGTCCAAATCGGTTATACAATTACTTTCGCGAAATCGGGTTCGATTATCATCTATCACGGCAAGGACGGCGTGAACGGTGCTGACGGAAAAGACGGTACGGATGCGCATTCGCCTGCTCTCGGAGCGAAAAAAGATACGGACAACATTCTGTACTGGACTCTCGACGGCGAATGGCTTACCGATGAAACCGGCAGCAAAATCGCAGTCCACGGTCGCGACGGAGTGGACGGAACAGACGGCAAGGATGCAGTCGCTCCGCAGTTGAAAATCGAGGGCGGCTATTGGTACGTTTCGACCGACAACGGCGCGACTTGGACTAATCTCGGCAAGGCGACGGGCGAAGACGGTAAGGACGGAGCAAACGGTGCTGACGGAAAAGACGGCGCATCGTTCTTCCAGAGTGTTACGCAAGACGGCGACTATGTATATCTGACGCTGACTTCGGGCGAAAAAATATCCGTTCCGAAGCATCTCGCGCTCTCGATTGCCTTCACCGAAACCGAAGACATCCGCGTACTCGCCGACAAGACATATTCCATAGGCTACACTATTACGGGTGCGGACGACAATACGGTCATCAAGGCATTGGCGCAGGACGGATTCCGCGCCGTAGTCAGGAAGACCGACAACGCAACGGGAACAATCGAGGTTACCACACCTTCGACCATTCTGCCGACCGAGACACTCGTATTCGTTACCGACGGCAAGGAGCGCACCATCATGCGTTCGATAAACTTTGTCGAGGGCGTGATTATCATAGCATCGAACACCTATACCGTAGGTTACGAAGGCGGTACGGTCGAAGTGCCGCTCTCGACCAACATCGACTATACGGTAGAGATTCCGGAAGCAGACAAATCGTGGATTTCGCTCGCGGCACGTCAGTCCGTAGTCATGCGCGACGAAACGGTCGTCTTCAATATCGCGGCAAACAATACTCTGACAGCGCGCTATTCGGTAGTGAAACTCGTCGATGCGCTCGGCATTACGGGTGAAACGATTCTTATCACACAAAAGGCGGGTTCGGCGCAGGAACTCAACGTCGCGACTGCCGGTTCACTCGAAACGATAATCACCGCCGACAAGAAAGACACTATCGAGGAACTGACGCTGACAGGTACGCTCAACACGTTCGATTTCGACTTTATACGCACAATGAGCAACCTGCATCTGCTCGACCTCTCGGGACTGACCAACACGACGATTCCGACGGGATGCCTCGCGAACAGCACAATCGCGACCGTTATTCTGCCGCTCAAACTTACCGCCATACCTAACCGAGCATTCTATCAGGCAGCCATTACATCCATTTATATTCCCGAAACGGTCGAGACCATCGGCGACTACGCATTCTATCAGTGCAAGTCGGCTACCGGCAATCTCGTGATTCCGGATGCAACCGTTTCCATCGGCGAATACTGTTTCACCGAATCGACATTCGACGGAACGCTCACACTCGGCAGCGGAGTGCAAACAATAGGACAGTACGCATTCTCTAAATGTGCCAACTTCACGGGCGATTTGATTATCCCCGATAGCGTAACGACGCTCGGCACACACGCATTCAACCAGTGCGGAGGTTTCGACGGAAAGGTCGTTGTCGGAAACGGAGTAACGGCAGTACCTACATATGCATTCTATCAATGTTCGGGGTTGACTGAAACAATTACATTGGGAGAAAATATCGAATCCATCGGCTACTACGCATTCGAAGGCTGCAAGAACCTGACGGGCAATCTGATTGTTCCAGACAAAGTAAAGACCATACAAAGCAATGCATTCGAAAACTGCTATAAAATAAAAGGATATCTGACAATAGGTAGCAGTGTAACAAATATAGGAGATTCTGCGTTCAGTAATACTTATTTCTCCCGCATATATTGCAAGGCGACCAAACATCCTTATCTTACCCCGTATAAGGCTGATACAACTTATCCTTATGGTAAATACTATAATATTTTTTATAGTTATTCCATTGTTCTTTATGTTCCTACAGGTTGCAAAGAAAACTACAGCAATGCCGACGGATGGAAAAAATTTTATACAATCGAAGAAACCGAATTTTAACCTTTAATATTAACAAAATTATGGAAAACACTCAAAAATCACGTACCGAAACTTACGAGTTTATCGGAAAACTGGCAGTTATACTTTATTCACAGCGAATCGTAATGTCATTGTCGGCATTAAATACGGTATTAGAGAACAACAAATTAGAACCGTACGGCAATTGCCGCGGACTCGGGCAGGGGTTGACGGCGGCTTGCAACTATTGGGACAAAAAAGAAAAGGACGAAGGATTGCTCCCTGTTACGCACAATGCGATAGCGAATGTTTTCGTAGACCGCAAAGGCGACTCCGCTTGGATGAATTATTAATTATCCGTAATCGCCACATAGTAGTGGCTGGGTTAAGGTCCTTAAAGTCGTTAGGGACATTAAGGACCTTAATATAACGCAACGGTTCGGTGGTTGCGGCAGATTTTACCTTCTGCGGTGTTTAGGCATCGCAGGAGGTAAAGTTTTTTTTTGGGGGGGGGTGTTTTAGGGTCGTTAAAGTCTTTAAGGACTTTAAGGTCATTATCTGGTTCAAGGTGCGAGGGGCGGTAATCTTTTTTGCGGATTATTTCGGGCAAAAGTTCGCCGTTACGCAATAAATTACTACTTTTGCGCTCGAAATTTATAAACGAATCCATTACGTTCTGAATATGTTGAGTAGAAGATTGCTTAGAATCAAAGTGATAAAGGGTGTGTACGCGCATCTTCAATGCCAATGCGACAACATCCCCGTTTCGGAAAAGAACCTTATCGCATCGATAGACAAAGCCTACGACCTCTATTTCCAGTTGCTCGCTCTCGCGCCCGAACTCGTCCGTTACGCCGAAGAACGTCAGGAGATAGGTCGCAACAAGAAACTGCCGACATACGAAGACCTTCACCCGAACCGCAAATTCATCGAGAACAAGGCAGTCGCCCGCATATCGGAGTGCGAGGCGATAAACAATTTCACGCAGAAGCGCGGATTGGGCTGGGCAGGCAATCCCGATTTGATAAGAACCCTCTATCAGTCGCTCTGCACGCAGGAGTTCTACCGGAAATACATGGCGTCGGAGGAGCGGTCGTTCCGCGAGGACGCGCAGTTGCTGGCGGACATCTACATGAACATGCTCGAAGAGAACGAGGCTCTCGAAACCGCACTCGAAGAGCAGTCGATACTCTGGTCGGACGACCTTGGATACGTACTTACCATGGTCGCACGCACCGTAAGCGGGATGAAAGAGTCGCACGAGCAAATCAAACTGATGCCGAAATTCAAGAGCGAGGACGATTTGGAGTTTGCTAAAAGGCTGTTCCGCAACTCGATAATACGTTTCGACGAGCATAAGACGCTTATCGACCGCTACACGAGCAACTGGGATGTAGAGCGGGTGGCACTGATGGACAACATCATCCTCGACGTCGCAATCACCGAAGCCGAGTCGTTCCCGTCGATTCCGATAAAGGTAACCCTCAACGAATATATCGACATCGCGAAGTACTACTCCACGGCGAGCAGCAGCACCTTCATCAACGGAGTTCTCGACAAGGTTACGGCGACGCTCACCGAAGAGGGAAAAATCAAGAAAACGGGCAAAGGTCTGCTCTAATTCCATGCGACGGCTGCCGACTGCAATCGCCATTGTCTTTGCCGCGATTTCGATTCTCGCGAGCGGCTGCGCATCGCCAGCCGAAAAGAAATATGCGGGCAAAAGCATCGCGATTACCGATTCGGTACTCGTACACGGAGGTGCGGACACGCTGCGGCTGGGCAGCATGTTTCAGCGCGAAGTCGTCCAAAAAAATTTCAGGCTGATAAATGCGACCGAAAAAACCGTCGTACTGCTCGGCTACGACACGACATGCGGATGCACGCAACTGCTTTACGACCGCAAGGTGTTGAAGCCGCACGAATATTGCGACATGACGTGCCGTTACGATTCGGCAGGCGAATACGGCTGGACGATGACGGTCGTATCGCTCCGAATGGCGGATGCGGACGAAACTTTCGACATTTTCGTCGAGTGCGAAGTAAAATAATGACGCCGAATCGTCCGTTATATAATAAAAGATGGTGCGGATGCGGCTCGTTCGCATTAAAATATTATCTTTGCACATACAATATTACGAAACAGAATAAAAATTAGCAAACTATGATTACTTTATTACAGGCAGCAGCCGGAGCGCAAGGCTCGCAGTGGTCGTTCTGGATTATGATGGGATTGATGATTCTCGTAATCTGGCTCTTCATGTGGCGTCCGGAATCGAAGCGTCGCAAGGAGTTGGCGAAATTTCGCGAAGGACTTAAAAAGGGTGATAAAATCATCACCGCGGGCGGCATTTACGGAACTGTCAAGGAGATTAAGGAGACTACTCTCCTCATCGAGGTAGACAGCAACGTAACTCTCCGCGTGGACAAGAACATGGTCGTAGCCGACAACTCGGCAGCCGTGCAGGAGAAGAAGAAATAGCCGCGCCATGTCCGAAACCATACGTTACGCGACACGCGGGACATGCTCCCGCGAAATCGTCGTGGAGACCGACAACGGCAAAATCATCGACGTATTCTTCGTCGGCGGATGCAGCGGCAATACCCAGGGTATCGCATCGCTCGTGCGCGGAATGGATATGGACGAGGTGATACGCCGGCTCGAAGGCATCGACTGCGGCGGCAGAGGCACTTCGTGTCCCGACCAGTTGGCGAAGGCGTTGCGAAAAGCGAAAGCGCAATAGGTCGGCGAAAACGATTAGGAATAGCAACGGTATTTCTACCGTTGCTATTTTTATTATATAATATATTTCGGGCGGGAATTACGTATTCAGTCCCGTTTCCGTGTTTTTATAGATGCAGCGAAAATCGTTGCACACTACACTTTATTTTTTTATATTTGCACAAACAAACCTAAACCTGAAACAGATGAAAAGAATCGTTTTGTCGGCAATCGCACTCGTTGCCGCTTGGGGAGGAGCAATCGCCCAACCGCAGATGAACCGCGAAGAAGCCGAAAAGCAGGCGGAGGCTCTGCTTTCCAAATTGACTCTCGATGAGAAAATCGCAATGACACGCGGCTACAACAAGTTTTTCCTGCCCGGTGCGCCCGAAAAGGGAATACCTTACGTCTACACCGCCGACGCTTCGAGCGGAGTCAGAATCAACAACAGTCTGCCCGACCCGAATATGATTGAACATCCTGCAAAGACGACGCAGTTCCCTGCTACAATCGCCCTCGCATCCACATTCAATACCGAACTCGCCTACGAATACGGCAAGGCTGTCGGCGAGGAGGCACGCATGGCGGGAGCAGGGATATTGTTGGGTCCCGGCATGAACATCTACCGCTCGTCGCAGTGCGGTCGCAATTTCGAATATCTGGGTGAAGACCCCTACCTCGCTGCCCGATTCGTCGAACAATATGTCAAGGGAATGCAATCGACGGGAACGATGGCGTGTCTGAAACATTTCGTATGCAACAACACCGAGTTCTACCGCCGCCGCTCGAACTCCATAGTCGACGAGCGTGCGATAATGGAGATTTACACGCCTGCGTTCAAGGCGGGTATCGATGCCGGCGCAGGTTCGGTCATGACGGCATACAATCTCGTGAACGGCGAATGGGCAGGTCAGAGCAAATATGTGATAACAGACCTCCTGCGCGGACGGTTGGGATTCGACGGACTCGTGATGAGCGACTGGCGGTCGGTATACGACTGGAAGAAAATCGTTCTCTCGGGACAGAACGTAGAGATGCCCGGCGACGAGTTTTTCTATCCGACGGAGAGCGTACACGACCTGATTGCGAAAGGCGAACTCACCGAAAAGAATGTGGACGACATGATACGTCCGATGATTGCGGCTTGCGTCCGTTTCGGGCTTTACGACAACATCAACAATGGCGAGCGTTGCAAGAAAGAACTCGCCGCCAACATGCCGGCTCACCTCGACGTCGCATACCGCACCGCAGCGGAAGGCACGGTGCTGCTGACGAACAACGGCATACTGCCGCTGAGTACCGACCACAAGATTCTGCTTACCGGACGCTGGGCGAAAAAGAATCCGCAGGGCGGAGGCTCGTCGAAAGTCAAGGGTTATGACATAGTTACGTTCGCATACGCTCTGAAAGAGAGTTTCGGCAGTTCGCTCGAAGTGGTCGAGAAGCCGACTGCCGAGCAACTCGAAGCGGCGGACGTGGTGATATGCGCTACCGGAACATACGATACCGAGGGTGCCGAACGTCCGTTTGCTATGGAGAAGAAGGACGAGGCTCTGGTTCGTCTGGCAGTCGCACACAATCCGCGCACGATAGTTGTCGTAAACAGCGGTTCGGGCATCGACATGTCCGCATGGGCTGACAAGGCTGCCGCCATACTGTACGGCTGGTATCCTGGACAGAACGGCTACAAAGCCATCCGCGACATCATCATCGGCAAGATAAATCCGTCGGGCAAACTGCCTATGACCATCGAACGTTCGTTCGCCGACTCGCCTGCGAAGAATACCGTTCCGAAAGGAACCAATATCAATCAGGCGAAGGGAAATCCTAACGAGAAGTTCTTCTACCCTTTCAAGTACGACGTACACTACGACGAATCGGTACTCGTCGGCTACCGTTGGTACGAGACCAAAGGCATCGCACCGCTTTTCCCGTTCGGACACGGACTGTCATATACGAAATTCACGCTCACCGAGCCTAAAATATTGAGCCGCGGCAAGGTGAAGACAATCGCCGAGGACAAGCCGCTGAAAATCGCGATAGCCGTAACCAACACCGGCGACCGCGAGGGTTCGGAGGTCGTGCAACTCTACGTGTCGGAGAAGAATCCTACGGTGCTGCGTCCGAAAAAGGAACTCAAAGCGTTCCGCAGGGTTACGGTAGAGCCGAACAAAAAACAGGTCGTAGTATTCGAACTCGACCGCAGCGCGCTCGGATTCTGGGACGAAACGACGCACGACTGGAAAGTGAATGCCGGTGAGTACGTAATCTCGCTCGGCACGTCGTCGGCGGACATCGCAGCCGAACTGTCGGTTACGGCATTGTAGCGGATTAACATACACGTCATCCTGAGCGAAGCGAAGGATCTTTGCACCAACCAAAACAATCAGATTCTTCGCTACGCTCAGAATGACGGACAAAAACAACTTATGCCAAACAGAGGTTTAGGGAATCGTCCGAAACCTCTGTTTTTTATTCTTTCTGACAAAGCAGCACGCAAATTGTCTGCACAACCGCAAGATAAAATGTTACTTTTTTCGCTGATTTTGTTGTTTATTGGCAAAAATTCATATCTTTGTTATGAAAATAACAATGAAAACAAACGGCAATATATCGAACTTAACAATTATATTATGGCAAAAGAACTTAAAATCAGAGATTTGACTCTTCGTGACGGACAGCAGTCGTCGTTCGCCACCCGAATGACGCAGGCACAAATCGAACGTTGTCTGCCGTACTACAAGGATGCTCACTTCTTCGCAATGGAAGTTTGGGGCGGTGCAGTGCCGGATTCGGTGATGCGCTATCTCAACGAGAATCCGTGGTATCGTCTGGAAAGCATCAAGAAGGCAATCGGCGACGTATCGAAACTCACCGCACTTTCGCGCGGACGCAACCTCTTCGGCTACGCTCCGTACACCGATGAAATCATCGAGGGTTTCTGCCGCAACTCAATCGAGAGCGGACTCGGAATCATGCGTATTTTCGACTGTCTGAACGACGTGGACAACGTGAAATCCACCATCAAATACGTGAAGAAGTACGGCGGCATCGCCGACTGCGCAGTCTGCTACACGGTAGACCCGAAATACCCCAAACTCGGTCTGCTCGACCGTCTGAAAGGCAAGAAGAATCCTGCTCCGGTATTCACCGACGAATATTTCGTGGACAAGGCGAAGCAGGTAGCCGCACTGGGAGCCGACATGATAACAATCAAGGATATGTCGGGACTTATTCCGCCGCAGCGCGTCAGCGGACTTGTCAAGAAGTTGAAGAAAGCCGTGAACATCCCTATCGATTTCCACACGCACTGTACGCCGGGTTACGGTCTGGCATCGGTATATGCGGCAATCGTCGCCGGAGCGGACGTGGTGGACACCAACTGCTGGTGGTTCGGCGGAGGTACCGCCGCTCCCGCATTGGAGTTGGTATACCTCTTCTGCAAGAAACTCGGCATAGACATCGGCGTGAACATGGAAGCCGTCGCCAAAATCAACGAGCAGTTGAAAGACATCCGTTCGGAACTCAATATTTCGGTATTCGGCGCGGACAAACCGGCTCCGAAACCGTTCAATCCGCTCACCGACGCTGTTCCGGCTGAGGTAGAAGCCGAACTCGACCGCGCAGTCAAGGCAGCCCAGAACGACGATTTCGCTGCCCTGCTCGACGCAAGCCAGAAAATCGAGGCGTACTTCGGATTCCCTGCTCCGAACAAACTCGTGCAGGAGGCGGAGATTCCGGGCGGCATGTACTCCAACATGGTCGCTCAGTTGAAGCAACTCAAAGCCGAAGACATTCTCCCGCGCGCAATGGAGTTGATTCCGACCGTCCGTCTGTCCGCAGGTCTGCCGCCGCTCGTAACCCCGACTTCGCAAATCGTCGGCGCACAGGCTGTAAACTGCGCCCTCGACGAAAAGGCAGGTCGCGCGATGTACACGACGAAGAACAACCAGTTCGTAAATCTCGTCAAGGGCGAATACGGCAAAACTCCGGTCAAGGTAGACCCCGAATTCCGCTTCAAGATTTGCGGAGTGCGTGAGGAGACCAACTACGACATCTCGAAATACCAGAAACAGCCTAATCCGGAACTTCCGGAGGCAGGCGGCGTGAAACTCGCCGAGAACGAGAAGGAGGTACTGCTGCTCGAACTCTTCCCGCTGGTTGCGAAACCTTATCTCACCGGCGTAAAGAAGGCTGCATACGAAGCCAAGATGGCTAAGGAAGCGCCTAAAACGGAGGCTAAAACCGAACCTGCCGTTGCAGCAAAACAGCCGATAACGGGCAAGACCGTAATCGCTCCGCTGCCGGGCAAGGTAATCGACATCAAGGTTAAGGTCGGCGACACGGTGAAAGCCGGTCAGGAGGTTGCGATACTTGAAGCGATGAAGATGGAGAACTCAATCACCACCGACCATGCAGGTGTCGTAAAACAGATTCTCGTGAACGTCGGCGACAATGTGCAGACCGACGCCGTAATCATCGAAATCGGCGACGCGGCAGCACCTGCCGCAGCACCGAAAGCCGCAGTTGCTGGCAACAAGGTGAGCGCACCGCTGCCGGGTCGCGTAATCGCGCTTAAAGTCAAGGTCGGCGACGCTGTCAAGGCAGGCGACGAAGTTGCAGTGCTCGAAGCGATGAAGATGGAGAACTCCATCACGTCCGACTATGCGGGTACGGTACAGCAGATTCTCGTCGGCGAGGGCGACACCGTCCAGTCCGACGCAACTCTGATGATTATCGGATAACAATGTTCATGCGTCCCGTCCGGCGAATGTGCGGAGCGGGACGCTTTTCATCAACTCAAAAGCAAAAAACGTTATGGGATTTCTTAAAGAATTCAAGGCTTTCGCCGTCAAGGGCAATGTGATGGACATGGCGGTCGGCGTAATCATCGGCGGCGCATTCGGCAAAATCGTATCTTCGCTGGTGAACGACATTCTGATGCCGCCTATCGGCGCGCTGCTCGGCAACGTCAATTTCTCTGACCTCAAAATCGACATCTCCAAGGTTCGCGAGGTCGTAAGCACGGCAACCAATGCCGTAACCGACACCGTCGCTTCGGCTGCCGATGCAATCACGCCCGACACGGTGGATGTCGTGGAAAAAGCGCAGGCAGTCGTCGCAGCACCTGCGGTAGAGCCTATCTACTGGTGCTACGGAGCATTCATCCAGCAGTGCATCGACTTTACGATTCTGGCATTCTGCGTATTCCTGATGGTGAAACTGATGAACCGTCTGACGAAAAAAGAGGAGCCTGCGCCCGCTCCTGCGCCCGCTCCCGAACCGCCGAAGCCTACGAAGGAGGAGTTGCTCCTGACGGAGATTCGCGACCTGCTTCGCGACGCGAAGAAACAATAAATCACTTAAAGTCTTTAAGGACTTTAAAGACCTTAAAGTCTATAATGAAAAAGCCGAGGACAAAAAATAATGTCCTCGGCTTTACTTTACACCGCCACCCTATTTCGCGCCGTCATTCTTGCCGGAATCGGGCGAGGTATAGTACTGCGAAACATAGACCGTGAAAATCGGGAAGAACATCATGCCGACCGACGGCAGCAGCACGCACACGATTTTGCCTATCGCCGTTACCGGAAATATTTCGGCTCCGACGGTCGTAACGTTCATCCATGCCCACCAGAGCGCGTTGCCGAAATTCGTCAGTTTGGGATTCACACCCATTTCGTAATCGAAAAATATCAACGCGGCGATATACGTGAACATGACTACCGTTATCAGATAGGCTGCCAGCAGACGCTTGCTGCGCCCCTTGACGAGCCAGTCGACGATAATCGTCATGGCAAGCATACTGCGGAGAATCGGGATGAAGCCTATCACGTGAGCCATATCCGCCGACATATCCACGCCAATCCAGTTCAGGATGTTCAGATACGGAATCGAAATCAGCAGAAACAGCACGTCGCCGACCAGATGCCTGCGCCGCCGCTCGGCATCCGACAAGCGGAGAACCAAGGTGATGATGAACACTATGCAGACGCACAGTTGCAAAAACATATACCACTCCGAGAAGTGGATATGGTCGCCGTGCATAATCTCGATAGAGATGCCGACGATAAGCAGGACGCTCGCTATAAGCGAAATCGAGTTGAATGTGTCTATCCACATCCGTTTAGATGTTTCTTGCTGACTCATAATTCTTTGAATTTTCCCGCAACCATTCAAAATTGATGCCGCACGCATCGGGATGCAATTTTTTAGTCGAAATAGTTTGTGCAATAAAAATTTTGAATTATCTTTGCACTCGCTTCGACGATGAAGCACAATGGCGGGATAGCTCAGCTGGTTAGAGCGCATGATTCATAATCATGAGGTCGAGAGTTCAAGTCTCTCTCCCGCTACTCGAAAAAATGCGAATCGTAAGACGGTTCGCATTTTTTATTTCCATCGGTTCCATCGGTCGATTATGCCTAATTCTCGGCTAACTTCGCTTCCCGATTCTTAAAGAGTGTAAGCCGCGCCCGAATTTCGGCGTTTTTCAGACCGGTTCGGCGACCTTGGCATTAAAATGACGCAAAAAATATTTCGCCCGTCAATTGTTTAATATATAGAATATTATACCCATATTTTTAAAAATTTTTCGGGGGGGGGATTTTTCAGATTCGAAAATTTTTTAATTACATTTTTTTGCTATAACTTTGCATTTAATATTCCGTCCTAAACGGACGTGTATGCCGGATTTTCAGAACGTTCCTAATGCACTTGAAACGGGAGAATATCGAAATGAACTGAATTGTATTGCGGAATGAAACGCATCATTGTTATAATATCGACGGTACTCTCCGTTTTGACCTCGGTGTATACCACTGACGGTCAGAATATTTCACAGCAATCTGTGGGGGGGGGGATTTTGCGCCGATAGAACGTCCGTAGCAGAAAATTTCGCCCTTTATTACTGGCGCGACCGAATAGACATCGACGAAAATTATCTCGACAACCGTTCCCAAATCGAGCATATCAAGGATTATTTGGCGCACTCTCCGCGTATCGATAGTATCACCATCTACGCCTACGCCTCGCCGGAGGGAACTTACGAGCGTAACTTATGGCTCTCGCGCAAGCGTGCGGAAGCGGCTCAGCGGTTTATTCTCGCCAACATTCCCGAGGGGCGCGAATTCGACCCATCGACCATACGTCTGCGTCCGATGGCGGAGAACTGGGCGGGTCTGCGCGAGGAAATCGAGGCCAACTATCATCGTGCCGACCGCGAACGGGTGTTGAAGATTCTCGACGCTCCGGTCGGAAACGACACGAAAAAATGGCGTCTGCAACGACTCGACAACGGATATACATATAAGTATATTATCCGCAACCACATGCCCAGACTGCGTCTGTCCACGTGGATATGCGTTTGGGTTCAGCCCGAGGAAGCCGTGGAGCCGGAGAAGCCCGCAGAGAAATTGGAACCGATGTCGCTCGGCGAAATCTCGCTCGACAAGCCGCTCACGGTCGAACTCGACCCGTTCAAGCCTGTGTTTACGCCAGTCGCACCGGCTTTGCCGCAGCCCGAATTCGACAAACGGACCGTCCTCGCTCTGAAAACCAATATGCTCTACGACGCGGCGACGTGGCTCAACTTCGCCGTGGAAGTGCCTTTCAGCAAGCGTTTCTCGCTGCTGTACGAACACCACTGCCCGTGGTGGGTTACGGGAAGCAACAAATTCTGTCTCGAATTTCTCTCGTTCGGCGGCGAATTCCGCTGGTGGTTCAGCCCGCGAACTCGGGAGGCAAGCCCGAAACTGGTGAAACGTGATGCGCTCGTCGGTCATTTTCTCGGTCTGTACGGCATGGGCGGCAAGTTCGACCTCCAAGCCAAGCGGACGGGATGCTATCAGGGCGAATTTTTCAGCGTAGGTCTTACCTACGGCTACTCGATGCCGCTCTGCAAACGGCTCAACATCGAGTTCTCGGTTTCGGCGGGATATGCCCGAATACCTCACCGCCACTACATTCCGACCGAAGACTACGGTCTGCTCATCCGCGACCGCAGCAAATCGGGAACATGGCACTACGTCGGTCCTACGAAAATCGAGGTCGCGCTCGTATGCCCGATTCTGGCAAAATACCGCAAGAAAGGAGGTCGCCGATGATACGCCGCATGGGGATATACCTGCTCTTCGCCGTCGCCGTTCTGGCGGCGGGAGGCTGCGTGCGCCGTCCGCTGGTCGACATCGAGAATACCCACTACGTCCGCGTCTATCTCGACGAGCAACTGCTCAACGTAACTACCGGTTTCTACGACGAAAGCCGCAAAAAGCCGGAATACAAAAGACCCGACATCATGCGTGTGGCTCTCTTCGACCCCGTTACTGGCACTCTCGTGAGCGAACGCTATCTGCGCGGTCGGGGATGCGACGAAAGGGGCTGTTACTGCGACGGATACATCTCCGCCGAACCGGGCGAATATCGCCTGCTGACATATAATTTCGGAACCGAATCGACGGTCCTGCGCAACGAGAACGACTATACCGGCGTAGAAGCCTACACGCACGGAATCGCCGCACACCTCTACAACCTGCTGCCGAGCCGTGCCGACAAGAGAATCGACGAAAATATCGTCTACACGCCCGACCATCTGTTCGTCGATTCCGGCGAGCGGATACGCATTCCGTATACGAGCCATATCGATACGCTCCGCAACGAACGCGGCGAGCGTTTCTTCACCGCCCGAAGCATGGTCAAGTCCTACTACATGCAGATTCGCGTCAAGGGCATGCAGTATGTGTCGACGGCGGTATCGCTGCTGACGGGCATGTCGGGTTCGGCGTCGCTGCACGACCGCAGCATGCATGCCGGCAATCCTGCGACGCTATATTTCGAGATGCAGCGTTCCGACGAGAAGATTGCCCGCGACGACGATGATACGACCATCATCTATACGACATTCCACACCTTCGGCAAACTGCCCGATGCGGAAAACAGTCTCGAAGTGTCGTTCGACTTCATCACGTCCGACGGTCGTGCGTTGAGTGCGACGATAGACATCACGGACAAGTTCTCCGAACCCGATGCGATAGAACACCAGTGGATTCTGCTCGACCATATTATCGAGATTCCGAAACCGGTCAACGGCGGCGGCGGATTCACACCGGGCGTGGACGACTGGGGGGATATAAATACCGATATACTTATTTAATATATACACGGATTGAAAAACGAAACGGAAACAACATATAACCAATTTTTATATTATGAAAAAAACTTTATTTGCAGCAGCATTGGCGAGTGTAGCACTCGCAGGTTGCGTTAAGAACGAGGCTGAAATCGTGCAGAATGCCGACAGCAAGATTACCTTCGCGGCACCGCTCGTATCGAGCATCACGCGCGTTTACCCAGGTGAAATTACCAACCCTTATCCTGACAACGAAAATTTCGTCGTATTCGCCAAACTTTATTCGGGCAATTACGATTATTGGAGAAGCGGTCAATGGTATATGGGTTCTGACGAAGGCGGTGTCGAAGTATCGTACAAAGGTGGAGATATAAAAGGTTGGACTCCTAAATCGGGGATAGATTATTACTGGCCAAAGAACGGCAAACTTACTTTCTATGCCTATTCGCCATCGGATTATGATTCTTGGAAACCGCTTATTTCGGACGGTCAGATGAAGGCGTCCGAAGTAACGATTCCCAACGACACCCACAATGTAGACTTGTTGTACAGCGAGTTGGCTAAGGACAAGATAGCCAATGATAACACTAACGGCAACAATGTTACTCCGCCGACTCCGGGTGTAGTCGGTTCCACCGAGTATAACGGTGTCGAACTGAAATTCAAGCACGCTCTTTCGTCCATTAAATTCAAAGTGAAATTGAGTCGCATTTATGAAAGTGCAGAAATCACACTGAAAAGCATCGTACTTAAAGAGGTTAAATCCAAAGGCAATTTTTCCTGGGATATAAACAATGCAACAGCCATTCCTCAATGGGGTTTGCCTTCTGATCCATTGGCATATACGCTTGTTTCAGATTCTTCGCAAATCATAAACTCGACTGAGAGTGCCGATGTCGATAATTCCTCTTGGATGATTTTGATGCCTCAGAAATTGGATAATGTCGTTGCCTCGGTTACATACACCATCAAAGACGGCGCCGGTCAAGTTCGCGAGTTCACCACGGATATAAAACTTGCGGATTTGAACTACGGCACTCAAACAGAAAAATCGTGGCTGCTGGGCAAGCGTTATATCTACACGATAACCTTCTCGCTCCAAACGATTATCTTCGACCCTACCGTCAGCGATTGGGACAATGTAGAAGTCGTTTATCCTAACCCAAGTACCTCGGCTGCCGCATAATGGCATAACGATACTTATCCCGACAGGGCGCGGGTGAAGACGCCCGAACAATCCGGAGAGAGGCGATACTCTCTCCGGATACGAAAAACAAACCTTTTCGTCAGACAAAGCGCAAAGTCGGTTCGTCATTCTGAGCGGAACGCAGTAGAGCGAAGAATCTGAAAAAGATGTTTCGCTTTGCTCAACATGACGAATATGACAGCCGATACCGGAAAGGAGTACAAGAAAAAAGAGAAGCGATTACGGGCATGAAACGATGCTTATGGATAGTGGCGGCGGCACTGCTGACTGCCGGATGCGTGAACAGTCGCGGCGACGAGTACGATCCCGTCGTCGAGGTCGTTTTCATGCCCGTCATGCACGGTTCGGTACGCTCCGTCGGGCAGAATTATCCCGACGACATGCCATTCGGCGTCTGCGCATGGTCGCTGCCGTCGAACCGGCGGTGGGAAACGGAGCGCGGCAGTGCCGAGGAGTTTCTCGTAGACGAACGTGTCGCACACGGGGAGGAGGCTTGGTCGATGGAGCGGCGCGTGGAGTGGCCCGCCCGCACCAGACTGCTTTCGTTCCTGGGTTATGCCCCTTACGATGCCGCAAGCGGCTGCGACCGCAATGCGGGAGTGCGCTTCGACGGAGTGGACACCTCTGCGGAACGCACGGATTTGCTCTACACCGACCCGATTGCCGACGTATCCAAGTTTACGGGCGGCGGAGTCGTCCCCGTCGTATTCCGACACGCGCTCTGCAAGGTCGATTTTCGGGTACACCGCACCCCTGCGGGCAGCGGTTCGATTATCGTCCGCCGCATTTGGCTCGAAAGCGTGCGGCACAAAGGCGATTTCGCATCGCTGCGCGAGCCGCAGTGGGTTCTGACCGACGACGCGGCGTCCGAACTCTTTTTCGAGGGCGAAACTGCGGCGCAGTACTCCATACGACCTGTCGGCGAAGCGCATTTCATGATTCCGCAGCGGCTCGACTGCGCGGTATGCGTCGAGTTGGACTACGTGAACCCTTGGGGCGGAACCGTCAGACAGCGGCTCTCGACCCGACCGCTCGATTCGACGTTCGAGGCGGGACGCCATTACACCCTTACGCTGACACTCTCGCCCGACGAGGTGCAGTTCCTTCAAGAAGCGATGAATTTGGAGATTGAATGATTTTATGATGAAGAGTCCGATATTATATGCCCTGATTGCGGTTCTGTTCGCAGGTTGCAGCGACGGAACGGATATGCCCGAGCCTGTACAGAGCGGCTCGCCAATCGTGTTCGGTGCCGCCAACGGCTCATCGACGGCGGCGGGTTCGAGAAGTCTTATCGGCAACAAGGAGACGGGCAAGCCTATGGAGAAAGGCATGGCAACTCTCGACAGCATCTGTTCGCCGAAGGGTGGCGGAGAGGCAATCGCCGTGTGGGGGGATTATTGTCAGAACGGATTCCCGAGCGACCGCGTGGAGTACACGACCGTTTTTCAGGACACGCATCTGATTTACGACAACACAATCGGCAACAACCCTAAAAGCGCATGGAACTACACGGGTCCCGAGCGATACTGGATGCACGACTGCTCGTACCGCTTCCGTTCCTATTTCCCTGCGACTGTCGAACCTATTTCGTCATCGAACATCATGACGCTGTCGCTCGAATACCAGTCGAACCGCGCGCAGGACGACCTGATGGTCGCCTACAACGAAGCCGATACCGGCGCACCGGGATTCGACCCGACAGTTGCCGTCGAACTCTATTTCCGCCATACGCTTGCGGCACTGCGGTTCAAATTCGAACTGGGCTACGACAACTCCGACAAAATCACGGCATGCTGGCTGGAAAACGGCGTGCAGGATGATTTCGCCGTGGGAGGAATCCTTTTCTGCGAACGGCGCGAGGAGGGAGGTCGCATCTTCACCAAGAATAATCCGCCTACGGAGGCGGAACTCGACGCATATTTCCGCTGGTTGAAGGGCTATTGCCCCGAACCGATATACGACAGGTTCTACAAGTGGAGTTGCACCGAAGGCAACGGTATGCAACTCAAAACGGAAGTCGTAGACGGGACGGTGAACGTAATCAAGTCCGCCGTGGCATACGACTGCACGAAAGATGCCACCGCCGAGGGCGAACTCTTCACGCAAAACGGCGGGTGGCTGCTAATCCTGCCGCAGGAGTCGTCGGGCAACCTGCAACTCTGCTTCCAGACCGAACATGGCGGCAAATCGACAGTGTTCCGCGTCGATATTCCGAAGAATACGACCACGCAACTCTACGACAACGGCGTTCCGCGGGTGGACGAAGCGGGAAATCCCGTATACGGCTGGCGCGCGGGCAAGCGTTACTCCTATACGGTACGCATCCAGAGGAGCGATTTGCAGGTTCTGCTCGCCGTAGCGGACTGGAACATGAGATATTCATCGACACAGATTGAGTTTTAGGATGATACGCATTTCAAAAATATTAGGATATACCCTTTCCGCCGGACTGCTTATTCTTGCGGTCGGCTGTCGGAAGGACATCGTCGGGCAACCGGTTCCGACACCGGAACCGGAGCGGCTTCCGGCGAGCCTTACGCTCACGCTGAATGCCTCCGACATATATCGCGCCACCATCGACCCCGAGACGCGCAACCTCACCGCGCCCGACGGCGACACGAGCAAATGGACAGACGAGGAGTTGCTCGCCGACGGTCGCACGATACGCCGTCTGACGGTCATGCTCGTGGACTCCATATCGCAGGAGATGGTCGCCTACCGGCACATCATCTATAACGGCAACGGCATCGACGACCCGAAGCCGATACACAAGCCGTTGCTTTGCAACGACGATGCACCGGAGGGCGGCAACGGTTTCGTCGGTGCAGACGGTGCCGTCAATGTCAATCTGAAACACAGCGACCGTGTCCGTCTGACATTCAACTACGATGCTCCGCTGCACGGCAACATCGAACGTCTCAAACACGGAAAATACGCGCTGATAGCCGTCGCCAACTATGCGAGCCTGCCCAAGAAAGAGGGAGAGGACAACCAGTTGCCCAATCACGATGCCGTGAAGAATGAGAACGGATTCGTAAAGCAGATTCACCTGCTTATCCACAAATTCTACGGCGACGACAATCTGGAACTGGATGCGAACCTCTGGAACGAGGAGTTTCTCCGCACCAAAGGCAAGGGTATCGAGAAATTCGGAGCCTCGATGAGCGGATTCTACAACTATGTCCTCGGAGTGGCTCCGGACAAAAACGGCAAGCAGCCGTACATCCGCAAGAAACTCGACGAACTGCCGCTGTTCACCGTCGGATATATCGACCTGCAACCGGGCAGCAATGTCCTCACCGAGCCGATATGGCTCTACCGCACCTACTCGCGCGTGCGCGTCGAGGTGAAGAATTACAGTACGGAGCCGTTGAGTGTCAATCACCTCGAATTCAGCGACAACTTCTCCAAGGACAGCACCTATTTCTGCCGAATGCCGGGCGCATCGAACATTTTCGAGGGGTTGAACTACAAGACCGGCGCACCCGACGTCAGTTACAGCGAATCGATTATCGCATTCCCGTACTACAACACCAATGTCGATGGCAAGACCTTTACGGAGGAAGAAAAGGAGAACTATAAGTATTTCATCGTCGCCGACACCGACTCTTCCCGCGACGAGGTCGGCAAGCCCCAGTCAACCATAAAGACAGGTCAGACGGCAGCCATATTCGACGCCTACATTTCGGCTTCGCGCGACGACAAGGGGGAAAAGTACAAATACACGATAGAGGTCGAGTACAAAGGTGTATCGGGTTACAACTCCTGCCATATAGACGAGAAAGCGTCGGCAATATCATCCGGAGATTCGTTTGCCGGCAAATACTTCCTGATGAAGGTCAGCAGCGGCAACCGCTGGATTTACAAAGCACAGAACGGACTTGTCCGAACCGATACTAAATCATTCGAAACGCTGCGGCAGCAGATTATCGACGACAAGGATTATAGTTTTATCTGGCAGATTGTTCCGAACGGAGATAAATATTATCTGCGCAATCCGGTTAACGGGGATTATATCTGTAATTTCAACAACACCAGTTCTGTTTCCATTAATTGGTGGACGAGTATCAATGTGCTTACGGCAAGTAACGATGTTTCATTGGCGGAATCTTTTACAGTTTCGACAAACAGCAGCAACAATACATTCATATTCGAAGGCAGTAGTATAAACAATAGAAGTCGGTATATGAACAATAATGGTAATGACACTTCCTATATGAGTTATTATACGGTTGGTGATGGAGATGCCAACTCCCAGTTCGAACTCTATCCCGTCGAATTCATGGACGGAACGCCTTGTCTGCGCAAGGAGGTCGTATTGCAGACCATCGACAACGAAACCTCGGCTGTCAGCGACGTTACCGAGATTCGCCGCAACGATTTCGTCCGCATTCTCGTCGAAGTCTCCTACAATCCGGACAAGGGCGATTTCGAATTCGAAGTGCAGCCGTGGGAAACCGGAAAGGGCGGCGACATAACATTCAATTGATTGCTCTAATATGAAAAACAGACTGATATTGCTTTTGGCACTCGTTCTCTCGTTCGCCGCAGGATGCACCCGCGACGACACGACCGATTCCGCATCGGTCGAGCAGGGAGAAACATTGATAACGCTCGATTTCGGTAACAACTCCTACGAAAGGGTTACCATAAATACGCGTGCGGTGCTGGACGAAACCGCCGAGTCGCGCGTGATGAATCTGTACGTATTCATATTCGACGGTGCAGGCAACCGCATCTACGGTCATTACTTCGACAGCGACACGCTCCTGACGGACGAACAGACCGTCAAAAACTCGCAGGAGGAGTGCTGGTACGTGGATAATGCCGTTGCAGGCAGCGGCAAGCAGACACGGGGTCGCATTCGGGCGCGGGTTCCGCTTCTCGCCGGCGGCGGTGAAATCTATATCATCGCCAATATCGATGCCGACATGGTGAACATTTCGCCAGAGCAGTTGAACTTCATCCATACGAAGAACGATTTGAACGAACTTACCGCTTCGCTCAACCAACTTATCACCTCGCGCAACGGCTACTTTCCGATGAGCGGCTCGAAAGGCGGCATAGCCATCTCGAAAACGGGCATTACCGCCAATGATTCCGCCACCGTCAAAGTCCCTCTCTACCGTCTCGACGCCCGCATAGAGGTGAATATCAAGATTGCCAAAGGTACGTCCACCTCGACCGACATCGATTACGATGCCGATGGCGACGGAACGACATCGACAGCCGTGCGCACCCAGAGAATCACCGGTTTCCGTCCCGAATCGTGGCAGGTCATCAATCTGCCTCGCGGCTGTTTCCTCTCCGAACGGGCGAAGAGCGGCACCGCCGACAAGGATTCGTTCGATGCGCCGAACGGCTATTTCGACAGCGATGCCGTCAATTTCGAGCAGATATCCGAAGAATCGTCGGGATTCGCGTTCTACATGCTCGAAAACCGACCGAACAAGAAGAAATCCGCCGGCGACTTCAATAGTCGCGATTTGCGGAACAAAAACGCGGCGGGTGCATACGACAACAGCAACGGACTGTGGGTAAATGCACCCGAAGAGGGAACGTATCTGATTATCAAAGGCGAAGTCATCATGGATGTGAACGTTTCGTCGGAGGCGAAGGAGCAGAAACTCAATGCCGCGGTAACATATTACATACATCTGGGAGATTTCAGCGCAAAAACCGGCAGCGTCGACAATTACGACATCGAGCGCAATACCCGATACACCTACAACATCACCATAAAGGGTGTAGACCGCATCCAAGCCGAGGTCGAGAAGCAAGAGGAGAAAGAGCCTGCCGCTACGGGGCATGTATATATCGCCAAAGAGTCGATATATACTTTCGACGCCCACTACGGTCAGCGGTCTTTCGTATTCGATGAAGCGTTCATCACGCCTGCAACGGTAACGTGGTATGTCAAAACCCCGTTCGGTCGCGAAGGAACACCGGAGATAGTAGGCGGCGTCGAGGTTCCGAACGGACTCGACTACGATTGGGTTCATTTCCTCGTGAACGACCACGTGGTTGCCGACGACCCGACATCATCGTACAGCAGGGTTCAGAAACGCTATTCGCCGTCGGCAATGAACGTCATCGATTTCGTGGCTTACATCAAGGACCAGAAGCGGCGTTTCGACGCACGCAAGAAGGATTACCCCGACGACCCTGCACAATGGACCGTAGGCAACGATTTCAGGGCTGAAACCGACACCGACTACACGGATACGGAACAGCAGACCCGCTACCGCATCTGGGTAACCGCATTCGTCGACGAATACTATTACGAGGAAGACCCTATATCGGGCGAAAAAAGTCCGTCGCTGTGGAAACGATTCGTCAATCAGCCGAACCGCATGATGCACCTGCTCTGCGACACGCATTTCAGTGCCGACCGCGAAAGTTCGACCACAGGCAGTGTCGTTACGATTCGCCAGCGTTCCATACAGTCGATATTCGACCCCGATGCGCCTATAACCAGTGCCTGGGGCGTCGAAACGGAGGATGAAACCGGCGAAAAATTCTGGTTCTACGACGACAGGGAAACAACCGGTCAAGATAAGTGGGAAAACAATTTGGATTTAGCCAAAAACGACTACGGCAACGATTCCGAGAGCAACGGTCTCTACAACTCCGCCCGCCTTTGGGAACTTTCCGACGGAAAGAGTTTCACCACGGGCAAACGCTGGGACGATTTCCTCGATTTCGACAAAGAGAACGACGACGAACAGTTGTACTTTAAGGAGGACGCCGATGCCAACACGCTCCGCACTCTCCGTTATGCCTGCATGATGCGCAATCGCGACAACAACGGCGACGGCGTCATCGATGCATCCGAATTGCGGTGGTATATGGCTTCAATCAGACAGTTGATAAATCTTTATCTCGGTCAAGCCGGCATATCGGGCGATGCAATCATGTATCCTCAAAGCCGAGGCGAACTCTACGATGATAATTATGCTGCAATCCCAGGCGGACCGGCGGACACCGACGGATTCTTCCCGTGGCGCAGCCATATCATCAGCAGTACGAAAAGTAATAGATTAACCGGTGGATATGGATACTACGTTCCCTCTATTATATGGGCAGAGGAAGGATTGTCGACAAGTGCCTACAAAGAGCCTGAGAAATGGCTGAACGAGGCAGGTCGCTATTCGATACGGTGCGTGCGCAATCTCGGCAACGACCCGCAGAGCGAAACCGAGGCACAAACAAGAGTTGCAAGTTCCGAACTGCACTTCCAACCGGTTCTTACAGTTACCGGACCGGGTATAGGCGGCAATACGGAGACCGTTACGACTACAAGCGTTTACAGATTCGACCTCTCCAACATGAACCGCAAGTCGATACGTTTCTATACGACGAAGGAACTCGAAATGTCCGACGAATACTCCGAAATGGCTCGTCCTTATTTGGGATTCGAAACAGGTCCTCTGATTGAAGAGGTGAAATACACCGAATTGAGTGCCATGTTGCAAAACGGAACGTCTCCATGCCCTGACGGTTATCGTGTGCCGAACATGCGAGAGTTGGGTATGATGTCGAATTACATCCCGTCGGCATGGTGGTCTACCGATGAAAGTAGATATATTTTTTGTTCAAATTATTATTCCATCCGCCCCGAGAGGCAATGGGTGGCAAGGGAAAATCACATTACCCTCGACGCGTCCAAAGCCAGCAAAGTCCGCTGCGTGAAGGATATTCGCTGATGCCGGACAATCGTAATCGACACACAAAGGCTGCCTGCAACTCGTCGGGCAGCCTTTTCTGTGTCGCCGCACTCCCCGCAACGGCATCGGGATTTGTTTATTTGAATCAATATGGTTAATTTCGCCGGCGGATTTTTCATGCCGATACGCTGACGCGACCCTTGGCACGAAATTTATTCCGCAAGGGACAATAACATGACGAAAATGTACGTTTGAATATCCGGTTTTACTTTTATTGCAGAAAATAAAAAACACTACATTTAATTTACATGAACTATTTTATCAAGACATTCGAAAATTCGATTAAGGAGTGTTGGGACAAGCCTGCACTCGACGATTACAAGGTTTCTTCACTTACCTACGGAGAACTTGCCGCCGAGATAGAGGCGATGCACCTCGTTTGGGAAAAAGCCGGTCTTAACCGCGGCGACAAAATTTCGCTCAATGCGGGCAGTTGCTCGAATTGGGCGAAAGTTTTTATGGCTGCGACATCAGGCAGTTATGTTGCCGTACAGATATTCAACGGCTTCACTCCGGCTGATACCCAGAAGATGGTAAACCACTCCGACAGCCGAATCCTTTATACCGAAAAATCGACATTCGCGAAGATGAACTTCGACGAGATGCCGGCACTGCTCGCCGCAATCGACACCAAAAGCGGCGAACTGCTCGCATCGCGCGGAACATTCGCCGACATATATGCCCGCAGCAAAGAGATATTCGCCGAGGCGCACCCGAACGGCTTCAAAAAGGAGGATGTCTCCTATCCGGAGCGCGAAATGGACGACCTGTGCTGCATCATGTACACCAGCGGCTCTACCGGCACGCCTAAGGGCGTAATGCTCACCGTGCGCAACATCAGCAGCAACGTAGACCTCATCCCGCGCTACTTCCCGTACCGCCGCGGCGAGACCTATTTGAGCATTCTGCCGTTCGCACACATCTTCGGACTGCTTTACGACATGGTCGGATGTCTGAGCATCGGCATGCACCTGACTATCCTCTGTCATCCGCCTATTCCGAAACTCTTCAAGGAGGCTCTTTGCGAAATCAACCCTACCGTCATAATGATGGTGCCGCTTGTGCTGAACAAGATGATGGAGTTCACCGTCGGCGAGTTCGTACACAGCAAAACCGGTGCGGCACGACTGGCGGAATACAAGGAGAATCCCGATTTCTGCGAGGCACTGCGGATGATTTTCATGGCTGCGACGGGCAAGAACTGCGAACTCGTGGTTACCGGCGGTGCTGCTCTTCCGGCTGAACTCGAAGAATTGCTCGCAATCAAGTTGCGCATTCCGCTCGTTACGGGTTACGGAATGACCGAGTGCGCGCCTACAATCACTCTCGGACAACCGGGCAAATACAAACTCAAATCGACCGGCGAACCGGTGGACTGCATGCATGTACGCATCAACTCGACCGACCATGAACATATCGCGGGCGAGGTTCTCATCAAGGGCGACAACGTATTCGCCGGATACTACAAGAATCCCGATGCCGACAGACAGGTGTTCACCGACGACGGCTGGTTCCGGTCGGGCGACCTCGGCATGATGGACAAGGACGGCACGGTATTCCTCGTAGGCAGATGCAAGAGCATGCTTCTGTCCACCAACGGTCAGAACGTCTTCCCCGAGGAAATCGAGGTTATTCTCAACCCGATGCCTTACGTTTCCGAGTCGCTTATCGTGCAGCGCGACAACAAACTGGTCGCCATCATAGTGCCTAATTCGGACGCGCTGGCGAACGACAATATCAATCGCGAGGGTCTCGAAAAAATCATGGCAGGCAACATCGAGAAACTCAACAGCGAGATTCCTTCCTACGAAGCGATTTCGGAATACGAACTGCACTTCGAGCCGTTCGCCAAGACGCCGAAGGGCAGCATCAAGCGATTCCTCTACGCATAAGGTTCGCCGAGAAGCCGTAAAAGATTCCCCGACGCTTTTAGCAGTGTCGGGGAATTTTTGTCATTAGGTATAGAAGAACATTAAGGACATTAAGGACATTAAGGACATTAACAGGAACAATAAAAAATGCCGTCCAGCGAAAATTGGACGGCATTTTTATCGACTACAAGGATTTTACTCCTCGAAAACGGTATTTACGGTAAGTTTTGCCTCGTCTTCCAGTTTTCCGCAAATCTTAGCCTTGTCGGCTGCATCTGCGGCAGTAACTGCAACGCCGTTAATCGTTGCCTTGGAGGAAATCACGATTGGTGCATCAGCGGTTCCAAGAGTATGTGCGCCCAATGTTCCGGCAGCCTTATTCTGTCCGCCGAGAACGATTCCGACATACGCTCCATCGACAGCAGTAACATTACCAGCCATCTTACCGCCGGTGTAAGTCAACTTGCAAGTGGAAACCCAACCGGTAAGTCCGCCGGCGAATGCACCCTTGGTCTCGCAAATCACATCTCCATACACCTCGCAATTGGATAAGAGCGCGTTGTAGTAGCCTGCAATACCGCCGATCTGCGACTCCGAACCGGCTGTTGCCACATCGCAATCAGGACCGAGTTTTGCAACGCCCTTATGAACACAGTTGTATACAGCATAGTTGACAGCACCGCCGATACCGCCGACACGAAGACGACCGCCGCCATATCCGTATATAACTCCGTTATTGACACAGTTGTTAATGCCGCACGAATTCTTGTAGTTGCCGATAAATCCGCCTACATAACTATAACGTGCAGCCTGATTCGTATTAAGAGTTACCTCTCCGTTATTGGTACAGCCATCGATATTCCACGTAGAGAGAGTCTGGTTAGACGCTCCATTGTAGTAGCCGACCATTCCGGCAACATAAAGTTGGAAGCCGTCGATACCGGTGACAGTAACCTTACCGTTATTGACACAATCCTTGATAATGAGACTTGCATTTTTCGAATCATTCATATATGCAAGCACACCGCCTACATACGTCGCCTTGGTTTTCGATGCAGCGGAAACTATGACATCACCGTTATTGACACAATCGTGTATCGGACCTTTGGTCGACGATGAAACGACACCACCGAACACCGACGTATATGCACAATAGGCATCTATGGTACCGAAATTTGTGCAATAGCCGACTTCTGCATTGGCAAGACCGATGACACCTGCAACATAGCAGTTATTTTCTTTCTCCTGATTGTTGCGGACAAAGATATTACCTTTATTTTCGGCATACTTCAAAACCTTGTCGGTGCGACCGAATACACCGCCGATGTTAACGGAGGATTTCACCGCTTTGGACTTGATTTCCAGCGATATATTACCAGACTCATTGAGGAACTTGTCTGTTTCGGTACCTATCACATCGCAATATGCACGACCCAATACACCGCCGAATATCGGAGCCTGACATGTATCGAAAGTACATGCTATCGATGCCGCATTGGTCATAGGAACAGTAACTACCGCCGAATCATTAGCCATTCCGACAATACCGCCCACGTAAATAGAGTAAGCATCCTTTCCTATGATGGTTATACCTCCGCCGGTTGTATGGCAGTTCTCTATCGAACCGTTCAGTATACCTACGATACCGCCGGCGATATAACGAATGCTCGTACTAACCGCAACAGGTGCATCGGCACTGCCGAAAGTAAGCGTCGCACCGCTGGTAACATTCTCGATTCGACCGTTTACGATTGCAGCCAAAACTCCGTATCCGTGATCATCCTTGCCCTCGGTTTCCACTTCGCTAATATCAACCTTGCAGGAAGCATCAATTTTCAGGTTCTTAATCACACCCGTTTCGGATACGACACCGAATATCGGGTTCGACGAAGTGAAATTACGGATGGCGAAATCCTTTCCGTTGAAAATACCGTCGAAACCGGCGTTTTCCGGACCGGTAATCGCCGTCCATTCCACTCCCGACATATCGATATCACCGCCGAGAACAACTTCGCCTTCGCTATTGATGAACTTCTTGTAACGACCGTTATTAACACACTTCGCGAACTCGACGAACTCTTCGGCAGTGGTGATAGCCTCTATCTTGACATCGGTATACTCTACCGTTTCGAGTTCGGTCTCGACACCGCGCGTAACATTCAGACCGCCGGCAGGAGTGCAAAGGATGTCGGTCTGGTTCTCGACATTGGTATACACGTCGAGCGTAAGTCCTTGCGGGAATTTGCCTTCCGGAACGACAGCGTAAACATAAACCTTTTCGCCGACAGGAATCTCGATACCCTTGCTGCCCTCCTCCGGAACGAGCGTCATCGTATCGACAGCCGAAACCAGCGAAAGGGTTGCGTTTCTATAATTGATATTGTATTTACCTGCCAGCGGGCTTCCGTCGTTCGAGCGAATGCAAACTTTCTGCAAAGTTACAACCTCTCCCTCGAAATTGTTGAACACCGGAATCTTGATAAGACCGCAGACATTGTGGAGCGTAACATCCGTATCGAACGAATAGCCGACCATGGCGAGAGCCTCGCGGTCGAACTCGTTTTTGAGCAGACGCTGCTCGTCGTAGAAACGGAGACGACCACTGGTAGTGTAGAGGTCGCGCGGATAGAGAACCGTGTAAGGATAAGCAACCTCTTTCAGTTCGAACGAAGCGGTCGATTTGCCTGCATCCTCGGCAGCGACAGCCGACGAAAGAACGCCGTTAACGACAACCTCGTCGCCGGCAGCCCAAGTGATTGCAGGCTCGGCGATGGCGATGTTCAGCGTTGCGTCAGCCTTCTCGATAATCTTGAAATCCATAGGTTCGAGAGCGGTCTCGGCACCTGCGACAACCGTAAGTGCATCGGTGTAGTCGCAGACGAACTTATGACCGTCGGTCGTGGCAGCCTCGATGATAACGCCCTTCGCGTATGCAGCGGCAGGAATCACGAAACGGAAATCGACAGCCGAAGCACCGAGTGCCACGCCGTTCTCACCGCAATCGAGAGCAACGGTACTGAACACCCTCTCGGCAGTCGCGGCACCGTTCGTGAAATCGAATTTCCACGAACCTGCGACAGCCTCCTCGTTGGCAGCCGTCAGCGAAATGCTGCTGATGACAGCCGAACCCTCGGCGATAGCCACCGGCAACTTGACGATACCGCAGGCGGCATGCATCTCGACCTCGGCGGCAGCGGTCTTGTTTTCCTCGGTCTCCTCGCTCTCTTCGGTCTCGACGAACTTCGCGGCGTAACCGTACATCACGAATGCGTCGGCATCGTAACCGCCCGCAACGTACTTCTGCGTATCGGGAACGGTAACGACATCGCCGGCACCGTATGCCTTGAACGGAGCGACGACTTTCAAAGGTGCGGAAACGTTCTTAATCTCGAACGTTGCGGCTGCCTCGCCGCCCGCAGCGAGTGCGGAAGACTCGAAACCGTTAATCGCTACGGTCGCGCCTTCGCTCCAAAGAAGACCTTCTTCGGCGATAGTCGCCGTAACCTTCACGGTAACGTCGTCTTTATCCACCGGACCGACCGGATTATCAATCGGGTCATCCTTGGAACAGCCTCCGGCTAACATGCTTAATGTCAAGCCGATAAATAAGTAGATTTTTTTCATTATTAATATGTTTTAGGTAAAGAAATATTATTTCCGATTTCAAAGTTAAAAATAAATTTTTAATTAGAATCAAATTTGCGCTTATTTTCTAATAAAATGTTGAATTTTCTTCTTCCTTTTCTCGCCGCGGCAAAGGCAAAACAGAAATAAATTTTGGCTTTGCCCGTCCGGCTTAACGAAAAGGTTGCAAAATCTCGCGTGCGAATTATTAAAATTTTTACACAATTCGCGTGTGCGCTCCGATTTTGCGGTAGCCGGCAGCCGGTGTCCGAAAGCGGGAATACGACTGGGGAGGGTAAGGGAAATAGGGACTTTAACGACATTAAAGTCCTTAAAGTCGTTAAGGTCGTTAAAGTCGCCAATCATTCAGGGCGGAGAACCAGAAAAGGGTTCTCCGCCCTGAATGACGAAACAGCAAATCGGCATTGCGAAACCCGCATCGAATCACCGTTCGCGCTTGAATTCGCCGGGGGTCTTGCCGGTTATGCGCTTGAAATACTGCCCCATGAACGACGGATTCGGGAAATTGAGTTCGATTGAGATTTGCTGGATGCTCAAATCCGAATAGCGCAGCAGGTTCTTGATTTCGAGAACCACGATATTGTCAATCCACTGATGGACGGATTTTCCCGTGAAATTGCGGATGACGCGGGACAGATGCTTCGGCGTAAGATTCATCTTGTCGGCGTAAAATTCGACACTGCGTTCGGTGCGGAAATTCTCGCTCAGCAGTTTCATCAACCGCTCGAAATACTCGGCACTGCGGTCCTTGACACCGAGTGCGGGTTTGGTCGGCGCATTGAGCGAAACGGACTCGCATATGCGGTAGATGATTGCACACAGGGTATGCCCGATTATCAGATTGGAAAAGCGGGTTGCGGGGCGACCGCCGAACTCGTTGTAGAATCCGTCGAACGCCTTGATTATACGCTCGATATGGTTGTCCGAAACGTGCAGTATCAAATCCTTGTTAATGGACGGAATCATCGGCATCACGAGTTGCAGGTCTATATTCTGCTCCGCCACGAAATTGCCGTCGAATGCCAGCATGTAGAGTTCGCAGTCGCGGCTCGCATGGAATTCGAGAATCGTCGCGGAAGAGACGAACATCATGTTCTTTTCGAGCCGGTGTTCGGACAAATGCGACGAAAACGCGATTTCGCCGCGGGTGCATATCATGGCGATAAAGGCATTGATGCGGCACGGGTATTTCAATTCCTTGGCAACTATGTCGTTATCGACGTTCATGTGTGCCACGACGGCACCGCTGCACTCCAAAAATTCGACATTGCCGAATTTACGTTTCATATCGTCGATATGATATTGAAAAAACGCATTCTTTCCCATAAGCAACATATTTTCGGCAAATATAGCACTAATTTTGGAACATTATATCACCAATAGGACAAAATACGACTTTATGAACATCTGGGGGGGGGTAATCCAAGAGATACGGCATGCGAAACGATATGCCGATTCGCGAATTGACGCCAAATAAAAACAGACAACCGTCATTACAAATAAATTATTGTAACTATGAAATCTGACTGGTTATCAACTAATCGTTCAATCCGTCATGTTGAGCGGAGCGAAACATCTGTTTTTACTGATTTTTAGATTCTTCGCTGCGCTCAGAATGACGTTGGCAGATGATTTAGTGTAAATTTGTATATAATTACATAAAAATAAATACGTATATTTGCGAATATTTATAACGGATATGAAAAAATTACACACGATTCTGACGATTTTCGCACTGTGTTTTTACGCAGCAGCATGCGGACAGGAGAATCCGGTACGCTGGAAAGGGGCTGTCGAGGACAACGGCGGCGGTCGCTACACGCTGGTGATGACGGCGGAGATAGCCGACGGCTGGCACATGTACGACCTCGGACCGTACGAAGGCGGACCGAATGCCACGACGATAAGATTCGTTGCGGGCGACGGTGTCGAGACGGACGGCAAGTTGGTGCAGAAGACCGAATCGAAGCGGGTATTCGACAAAATGTTCGAGATGCAAATCGGATATTTCGAACATCGGGCAGTCTTCGAGCAGGCGGTTACGCTCTCAGTTCCGTCGGCTGTCGTGAAGGCGGAGATAGAATATATGGTATGCGACGACCGCAGTTGCGTTCCGCCGGCAGATGTCGAACTCACATTCGACATAGGTGCGAAACCTACGGCAGCCGATGCGCACGCCGAACACCCGAAAACGACCGCACCCGCGCAGAAGCAGGCTGAAACAGCGTTTGTGTCAAGTAATGACACAGAGACAACTAATGACACAACCTCCGAAAGCGGTTCGATGTGGGGATTGATTATCGAAGCGATTTTGTGGGGATTCGCCGCACTGCTTACCCCGTGCGTATTCCCAATGGTACCGATGACGGTATCGTTCTTCATGAAAGGCGGTTCGTCGCCCGCGAAAGGACGGTTGAACGCCTCGCTCTACGGATTCTTCATCGTCGCGCTGTACACGCTGCCAATCGCCGCGATAATAATCATCACGCGCATTCTCGGCGGCGATGCGGTAACCGCCGACATATTCAATTTCCTTGCGACGCACTGGCTGCCGAATCTGATATTCTTCGCGGTATTCATGATTTTCGCCGCATCGTTCTTCGGCGCGTTCGAAATCACGATGCCGAGCAGCCTTGTCAACAAAAGCGACGCGCAGTCGGACAAGGGCGGCATCGGCGGCATATTCTTCATGGCTCTGACGCTCGTTCTCGTGTCGTTCTCGTGTACGGGACCCATAGTAGGTTCGGTGCTTATCAAATCGACCGCGGGCGAATTCTGGAATCCGATAATCACGATGTTCGCGTTCTCGGTCGCTTTCGCGCTGCCGTTCACACTGTTCGCATTCTTCCCGTCGATGCTCAAACGCCTGCCGAAGAGCGGCGGATGGCTCAACTCGGTGAAGGTCGTACTCGGATTCGTCGAGGTCGCGCTCGGATTCAAGTTCCTCAGCGTCGCCGACCAAACGTATCATTGGGGATTGCTCGACCGCGAAGTCTATCTCGCGATATGGATAGCGGTATTCACGCTGCTCGGGCTTTACCTGCTCGGCAAGATAAAGTTCGCCCACGACAGCGACCTGCCGTATATCGGCGTCGGTCGCCTTGCGCTGGCAATAGCAGTATTCTCGTTCGTCGTATACCTCATTCCGGGAATGTGGGGCGCACCGCTCAAAGCGTTGTCGGGCTATCTGCCGCCGCTGACGTCGCAGGATTTCGTCATTACGCGAGCCGCCACGGCATCGACTGGCGTAGCGGACGTGGCGGACAAGCCGAAATACGGCGACTTTCTGCATCTGCCGCACGGTCTCGAAGGATTCTTCGACCTGAAAGAGGCTGAGGAGTATGCCGCGAAGGTGGACAAGCCGCTGTTCATCGACTTTACGGGACACGGCTGCGTGAACTGCCGCGAAATGGAAGCGCGCGTATGGGCAGACCCTGCGGTGCTGTCGATTCTGCGCGACGACTACGTGATTGTCGCACTCTACACCGACGACAAGAAGGAGTTGCCCGAGAGCGACTGGGTAACCACCGACACGGGAAAGGTTCTGAAAACATTGGGCAAGATAAATTCGTACTACGCGCTAAAACGCTTCGGCGTAAACGCCCAGCCGTACTACGTTCTGCAAGGGCGCGACGGCAAGGTGCTGGTCGAACCGCGCGGATACGATTTGAATGTCGGTGATTTCGTCGGATTCCTGCGAAGCGGCATAGAAGCCTACCGCAACGAGACGGCAAAGTAGCCGAAAACCTTAAAGCCGTTAAGGTCATTAAGGACTTTAAGGTCGGCTGTTTATCGCCTGCAAAAATCGAAATGGCTGTTCCCTGCACGGGGACAGCCATTTGCGAATCATGTTACTTCTTGCTGCTCTTCGGCTCTTTCTTCAACGAATCGCTCTTCTTCGCGGTTGCGGTAGTCGTGTTGATTTTGCCTTTCGGAGCCTGCTGACGAGAACTGTTGCTCGCCGATACGTTTGTCTTTTTCATAAACACTGATATTTAAGGTTCAACACCCCCACACGCAAATTGCGTACAAAACAGACCGAAAAACCGTCCGAATATTTCTTATTTTACTATTTTATAATTTGGAATCGACAATCGCATGATAGGATGAATATCGCATCGAAATATCGGAAAGGCACATTCACCGCATCCTTACAACAAACTTTTGCATCAAAACGAATCGCCGCTGAAAATATTTATGCGGCGATTATTATGTTATTTTTCTTTAAAGATGCCGAATCTCTCCATCATCGGGCATAAACGGGAAAACGAATTTTTGCTGCGGGTCGGGGTAGAGATTCTCCGTTGCGGAACCCCGTTTCAATGCGCGTTTCAGCGTATACAGCGTGCCGCTCCGGCTGCCGTCGCAATAGGCTATGACGGCTGACGAATTGTCCACGAGAAAATCGTTGCGGCGATGGTAGACGTCGGGCGAGTAGTGCCGTGCGAGGATTATCGTTTCGTCGGCTTCGCGGACAGCGCGGACGAATCTTTCGCGGTCTTCGGCGGAGAATCCCTCGTCATGCCCGTTGAACGGAACGACGCATACGAGCCTGACGTCGGGCATCTCCGCTTTGAGTGCAAGCACCGCTTCCGCCGCCGCGAGGTCGAAACCCACAGCCATTCCGCTCAGGAACGTGTCGTATCCCTGCGCGCGAAATCGCCGTATGGCGTCAGCCAGCCGCTCGCCGCATTCGCCGCCGTAGGTGCGGTGTCCCGTGAAGGCGACCGTTTTTCGAGATTCTATTTTCATCGGTGCAAAGTTAATCGTAAAACGGTATTGCGGATTGCACGGCGCGTATAATTTTTAAGATATGGATGAATACGGTTAGAAATATCTGACTATCTTTACAGTCTGAAACTTTATCGACCCGAACATGACAACCGAAAACATCTCTTTATCCTCGAAACCCCGTTTTGAAATCCTCGACGGACTGCGCGGCGTCGCAGCAATGATAGTCGTGGCATTCCATCTGTTCGAGACCTATTCCGCCGGTCCGGCTCACCAGATACTGAATCACGGCTACCTCGCCGTCGATTTCTTCTTTATCCTTTCGGGATTCGTGATAGGCTATGCCTATGACAACCGTTGGGACAGGATGACGGTATGGGATTTTTTCAAACGCCGGTTGATAAGGTTGCAGCCCATGGTCATTCTCGGCACGCTTATCGGTGCGTTCTGGTTCTATTTCGGTGGTGCACCGGGGTTCGAACTCGTAATGCAGACTCCGTGGTGGAAACTGCTGCTCGTAACGGTTCTTGGCTGTCTGATGATTCCTACTCCGCCGTCGATGGACGTCCGAGGCTGGCAGGAGGTCAATTCGCTCAACGGTGCCGTCTGGTCGCTGATGTGGGAATACATCGCCAATATCCTTTACGCGCTGTTCATCCGGCGTCTCGGAACGAGAATGCTTGCTGTACTGGTCGTTCTGTCGGCATTCCTGACCGTCGACCTCGCACTGAATATCGACGTCTTTTCGCTGCTCGGCGCAAGGTCTGGTGCCGAATATACGGTTATCGGCGGATTCTGCCTCACTCCCGACCAGATTTACATAGGCGTCTGCCGGCTGCTCTATCCTTTCCTGTGCGGCTTGCTGCTATATCGTCTCGGCGACTGGCGCATACGCATAAACCGCGGCGGAATGTTCTGGTGTTCGCTTGTGGTGGCGGTCGTACTCGTGATACCGCATATCGGCGGCGACATACGTCCGTGGCTCAACGGGTTATACTGCGCGGTCGCGATACTTTTCGTCTTTCCGGCGGTTGTCGTTGCCGGCGCGGGAAGCCCCTTGACGGGCAAAAAGACAACTGCTGTATGCAAGTTCCTCGGTCGCATATCGTATCCGCTCTACATAACTCACTATCCGATGATATACGTTCAGATGAACTGGGCGGCGCGCCATGCCGATGCTCCGCTCGGAACCCATATCTGGGTCGCATCGGCAATATTCGCCGCATCGGTGGCAATCGCCTATGTGTGCGTCGAGGTCTACGACGAACCGGTGCGCAACTGGCTGTCGGACAGATTCCTGTCGGGCGGACGCCGCCGAAGTGCAAAAAACGGTTAAGCATTTTATTTCGCGTAACCTAACATTCGTCGGTGCCGCTACGTTTAAAGTACGTTTCATAATAATGTCTCCCGAAGTCCCTCCCGTGGCTCGGATTTTGCGACGGTAACGGTCGTATAACTTAAAAAGCATTATATATGAAAAATTCGGGAATTTGTTTCTTCTCTTTATTGGGAGGTATTGTCATCGGCTCGGTGGTTACGCTGCTCGTTACGCCGAAGACGGGTAAGGAAATGCGCGATTCCATCCGCGATTTCGTGGACAGCGAACTGGACCGCGTAAAGTGTCGCTGCAAGGACATCGAGCGCGACATCGAATCCAAAATCCAGCATTCCTAATCCGGATGCGTATGGATGATAATCGCCCCTTTTTCGTCCCGCTCGTCGCTATGGCGTCGACGGCGATGATTGCAACGATTCTTGTCGTTACGGCGTTCGTGGTCTGGTTGTCGGGAATTCTCGGCTCGATGATTTATACATGCCTGATAGTCGGAGTCGTGCTTGCGCTTTTGTCTACATTGATATATTTCGTGTGGATTCGCGAACCTCTGCGGCGTTTTCAGGATAAAATCAGCGCGATATACGAGATGTCCCAGTATGCGAAACTCGGCTACGAATGGGCGGTTAAGTGGCTCTGCGACCTTATCAAAAGATAGGTGCAGAGCCTTCTTTTCGTCCGTTTTCCCGAGCCGCGACTGCTGTCGGAAAAAAGATTTGGCAGAAATAAAAAAAGGTGCTACTTTTGTCGTCGGAAAGATGGCAGAGTGGTCGATTGCGGCGGTCTTGAAAACCGTTGAACTGAGAGGTTCCGGGGGTTCGAATCCCTCTCTTTCCGCAAAAAACAAGATATAAACAACAAATCGACTTCTGCTTTTTAAGCAGAAGTTTTTTTATAAAATATATCGAAATCGAATTTATTCGGATTTCAGTATATTTTATAAAAAACATCTTTCAAGATGAACGATTTGTTGTTTATATCTTGTTTCCTTTGCAGGGACGCCGCAGGCAGGCAGGGGAGCACGGCACGAAAGCGAAGCGTGTGCCGTAATCCCACTAATGACCTTAACGACCTTAAAGTCTTTAAGGACTTTAAAGCCCTTATCACCTAACAACGCTCTCTCCATCATATTCCCTCGTGAGCGCATATAAGTCCCAGATGCGACTCTATTATCCGGCGGATTTCGTACTCCGGTTCATCGGATGCGTCTATGGTAAAGAATTTCCATGGCTGCATGCAGCAAGGCACTGCGTCGGATGCAATCACCGTATCTATATTGTCGGCGGAATCTTCCAAAGCCTTGATGAACTCATACTCTTCCGCTGCCGGCAGTCTCCTGCTCTGCAACAATATCCGGTTTCCTGCCCGACCGAAATCACGATGGCTTCCGCACAGCGTAAAGCCGTACTCTTCGGCAATGCCCCTTACCGTTTTCAACTCGAAACCGTACATCACTATATTCATTTTCGTACAATTTAATAAAAAAGGCGCGACCCCCTAAACCAATATTTCAAATCATTATGGCTGTATCATTATCATATCGTTTCATCGCGCCTTTCAATCATATACCTGCAATAACCCGGCAACCAACGTCAGATCGAATGTTTCGGTGCTGACAATCGTGGCGACACAATACGCTGCAAGACAGTCCGATGCCACAATGTATCCGTAATCGCGGATGCCGGGTATGAAAATTACAATGTTAAACCTACGATATCGAATGCCTAAACCCACGAGCGCGTTCGACGTCGAATCGATTCGGCAGGTCTCCTGACTGATTCCTGTTCCGAAGCCTTCCCGACCCGCAGATGCGCTGTCAGTGGCTGAGATGTTCGGAACGTTGCGGAACTTCACAGTAGCGGGACTGTCCCCGATTTTCACGGGTGTTCCCTTTTAATCTTGCCTCTCGCAGAGAGGACGAAGAACCGAATCTGCCGACAAAGATACGGCACGGACGAATATTTTACAAGCGTCCGCGCGAATATTTTTTATGGGAGTTGCTGGATTTCGACTGCCGCCCGACGATTTTGAAGCCCCTGATGATTTTAAGGTCTTTAAAGACTCTAAGGACTCTAAGGACATTAGTGTTTTGGTGTGGGATTACGGCACTTGCTTCGCTTTTGTGCCGTGATTCTTTTAGGCAAACCTGCGGTTTACATGAGGAGGATTGACTTCGCTTTACTCCGCAAGCGTCGTACCGCTCGTCTTTCCCTTGTGGGGAAAGTCGCTAAACAAATCGGATATATTGTCGAACGTTCAACCTTTGGTTGTTTTATAGGAGAGTATGGCATGTTCGAATAGTTCTTGTAAAAATAATTATGTTCGTTATATAGGTTTGTTCCTGAATAAATAAAATCGTTCTTTTATAAGAAATTATCATAAAAATGAGTAACTTTGTAATTGGATTGGGGCAATACTTTTCATGATATACAAAACGGTATGCTTATATTGTATAATGGAAACCGGAAATTGTGTATAAGGACAACATGGTAGTTCTCACGATATAGTGTGGTTATTACTATGAATAAGACTATACCTGTATGTAGGATTTTTTCGTAACATCCGAATGAAGACACGGCATTGCGATACGACGCTTAGGATTTTGAACAAGTGCTAATAAATATCATTAAAATAATGACAATTATGAAGAAAGTTATTACCTTACTATTCTGTGCAGTTACATTAATTATGGCTTCTTGTGCGCTCTCTAACGAGAAAAAAGCCGAGAAATTGGTTAAAGAAACACTTAAAGATTATCTCTATCACCCAGATTCATATGAGCCAATATCAACAAGAGTCGATAGTGTGTTTATTGATATAACTACTATTAAGCCTATTATGGAAATCAGCGATGACATCGAAGATTTAATGTCTAAAATAAATAGATGTAAAAGTGATATTGAAGCCGCTGAATCTTCTATGGATCTTTGGGCTCCTGACGGATATTCTTCTCAATACTCTCGTGGAAATTATGCACGGGCAAAAAAAGAAAAAGAGGAATCTAAACATGATTTGAATAAATATACCAAGAAACTTTCGGAACGACTTGTTTCTCTAAAAGAAAATGTTGCTAAATATCACAAAGGTGAATTTACCGGGTGGGCAATAATTCATAGATATAGAAGTCTTAATGGCGTAGGTTCAATGACCATTACTGGAGATGTTATTGCTTTTTGCGATGAAGAGTTTACAACTTGTGTGTGTTACAATGTTGATGAATTCGAAGACTTTGTAAAAACTTTGAAAGCCGTAGATGATGCAACCTCTGATGAGGATATAATAGATTATTTTGAGAGTAATAAATACTTGTTATAATCCCCGTCTTCTAATATTAATAGCATAGAAATTAGAGATGATTTAGTGGTATGCTAATGTTTTGTATGCAATACAGGTGTTTATCAACAGCAAATTTTTCTTCTAATACACCAATGTAACTTTGGGGGTGTGGGATTATGGCACACGCTTCGCTTGCGTGCCGTGATCCCCTGCCTGCCGGCGGCGTCCATGCAAATGAAACAAGATATAAACAGCAAATCGTTCATCTTGAAAGATATTTTTTATAAAATATACTGAAATCCGAATAAATTCGATTTCGATATATTTTATAAAAAAACTTCTGCTTTTTAAGCAGAAGTCGATTTGTTGTTTATATCTTGTTTCCTTTGCGGAAAGAAGGGGATTCGAACCCCTGAAACGCTTTTGACGTTTACTCGCTTTCCAGGCGGGCCAGTTCAACCACTCCTGCATCTTTCCTTTCGAGGTGCAAATATATGATTATTTTCCGAATAAACCAACCTAATTAGAGTATATTTCGGATAAATCGGTTTTTACGGTATCCATTCGATGATTCCGTCCGCCGGATTGCGCCTGCGCCACTCCGTAAACTCGTTATATGAACTTACGCCGTCGCCGATTACCGCCCGATAATATTCGATGCCCATAATCTTCTCGTCATCGGGAGTTTCGTATTTCAGCCGCAGTATGGTACGCCGCTGCTGCTCCGTCATTACTGCGGATATGCGCTCTGCCATTCGCTCGAAGTATCCGTCGTACCGCGAACCTTTCCTAATATGAATCATGTCTATCTGCCACAGTTCGCCGTCGGAATCCCTGTACCATGCGTGCCATTCGATGCACTCCTCCTCGGTCGCGAGCAGATTGCGGCACTCGATTCGCTCTATCGCAGGATTCTCCGACAGACGCGACATGGCGGCGAAACTCTCCTCCGCCGTCGGCGATTCGGTGTAGATGTGGAAATCTATGTCGCGGTGCTTCATCATAAGCCCCATCGCGACCGAACCTACCGACCGTACCTCGGCTCCGACCGACTGCCAGATGCCGCGGATATTCGTCCGTTCGATTATTTCGTGCGCTTTGCGCAGGTTAGTTTCTGCGAGTTCGAGTATCCGTTCCATATTTGTCGGTGTTGAAAGAGTCGCGAAGATAGTCTAAAATCGCGGATTTTCCTAATCCCGCCTTTTTCGTGCCGCACCGCTCTTTATCGCCGCTTTCGACACCGCCGCGGGTATCGTTTCGCGCAGACGCGGGTCGAACGGCGACGGTATGATATACTCCTTGCCGAAACTCATGCTTTCGCGCCCCAGCAACTGTTGCAACTCCTGAGGAACGGGTCGTCGCGCGAGTTCCGCCAACGCTTCTGCTGCGGCGAGTTTCATCGGCTCGTCGATTCTGTTCGCTCCCGCATCGAGTGCACCGCGGAAAATATACGGAAATCCCAGAAGATTGTTCACCTGATTCGGCGTGTCGGAGCGTCCCGAAGCGTAAATCACGTCGGGACGGGCTGCGAGCGCGTCCGCACGCGATATTTCGGGGTCGGGATTGGCGAGAGCCATTATCAGCGGGTCTTTCGCCATCGACCGTATCATGTCGGCGGTCAGCAGATTCGGTTTCGACACTCCGAGAAAAACATCCGCACCCGCTATCGCCTCATCGAGCGTCGCGACATCCGCCGACGTGGCGAACTCCCGCTTCTCGGGTGTCAGGTCGGTGCGTCCGACGGTTACCGCACCTCTGCTGTCGCACAGGATTATGTTTTCGCGCGCAATGCCCATCGAAACGAACATTCTCGCCGATGCTATCGCCGCAGCACCCGCGCCGCTGACGACTATGCGCAGCGATTCGAGCGGCTTGCCCGTCAGCCGGCATAGGTTTATCAGTGCCGCCGCCGCGATTATCGCCGTGCCGTGCTGGTCGTCGTGCATCACGGGAATGTCGAGAGCCTCCTGTAACCGCCGCTCTATTTCGAAACATTCGGGGGCTTTTATGTCTTCGAGATTGATGCCGCCGAATGTCGGGGCTATGCGGCGCACGCATTCGACGAATTCGTCTGGTATCAGCGCGTCTATCTCGATGTCGAATGCGTCTATGCCCGCCATTTGCTTGAACAACATGCACTTCCCCTCCATTATCGGTTTCGCGGCGAGCGGTCCCACATTGCCCAGCCCGAGTACCGCCGTTCCGTTGGTGATTACGGCTACGAGATTGCCGCGATTCGTGTAGGTGTACGACTTCGCGTCATCGGCAGCGATTTCGAGTGCCGGTGCGGCAACCCCCGGTGAGTAGGCGAGTGCCAAATCGACCGGCGTCGAACACGGCTTCGTCGGTCGAATCTCGGTCTTTCCCGCGCGCCACTCCGAGTGGTAGCGTAATGCGGCTTCATACAACTCTTTTTCGTCCATATTTCCGTTGATTTTAATTTCTGTTTCCACCGCAAAAACGACGCCGCACAATAGCGGCGGCTTTAACTGCAGAAAATAATCGGAAACCATTATACGACCTTACGACGAATAACATAATATCAGCCTATTAAACGACAATCTATAAAGGCTTTGTTAGATTATGGCTCTATGCCGTGATTGACGATTCGCAGGTAGTATTCGCCGCCCAAATAGTCGATTATGCCCGCAACCGAGAACCTGCCGGCGGGTATCGCTTCGTCGGCATAACGGCATGTCCCCAGTGTGCGGATGCCGAATCTGCCGTCGCCGGAGGTGATGTAACGTGTTGTGGTAATGTATTTTCCATCGGCAGTGTCGCACCATTTGCCGTTGGTGCCGTCGAGGTCTGCCGCGATGTCCATGAAACAGACGAATGCGCCGATGTCGGTGGCGGAAATCTCGGAGAATCCGCGTATTGCAGGTTTGCGGTCGTCGCCCGATTCGCTGTCGATGCGCACGTACCGCGAAATCAGATCGCCGTCGATTCCGTCCACCGGAAAATCGCCCGTCGGATGCGCTCCGAGTACCGTTTTGCCGCCGATGCGGGCGAGCGTCATGCCGTTGCAGAATACCGTTACGCGCGAATAGACGGGAATCGTGCGGTAGAGTACCGGCAGGTCGATGTCTATTTCGATTCCGCCGGTGTCGTCCATAACGACGATGCTCTTGTAGTATTCGCCCAACCAGTCGTTTGCCATGACGGTGCCGGAGATTGTCAAATCCTCCGTAATGTCGTATACTCCGCTGCGGCACAACGATTTCAGATATGCTACGGAAACCGCTTTCGGGTTGCCGCCATTCCCGTTCTCGGGATATTCGAGCGATGACGACGCGTCGCACGCGACCGCCGCAATCAGGCTAATCAACGGAATCAGAAGTCGTGCAGTCATTGCGTGAACGCGGTTTTAGGATGAATCTGTCGCCGATGCCGGCAACTCTGCCGTAGAGCAGAATCCCGCATAGCGAAACTTCGCCGTCGGGAATCTCTTCGTCGGCGAAATCGGCATATTCGCGGACGTAAGAGTAAATTTCCGAACCGTCCTGCGCGACGAATCTCCGATAACCGGCGAACGTCCCGCCGTCGGTAGGGTCGGTCGGCGCATGGCGCAGCCGGTCGATTCTCACAAGCCGTCCGCAAAAATCGGTGTCAGCAATGGTAATTGCAGCAGGGACGACCTCCGACAGTCCGCCGCCGCGGATTATGTGTTTGTCGAGGAGTACGTCCGTCATGAAATATTCGACCGGACGCTGCGAGTACGGCTTCGGTTTCAGTCCGATTTGCATCGCTCCGTCCTCGAACGCCACGGTGCATCCGGCGAGGTTCACCGAAACCGTCGCACCGAGCGGATATTTGTTGCGGATGTCGTAGGTTCCGGTCATTATTTCCGCGCCGCCCGTCGCATCCTCGACGAAGAACGAACGGCTGAAATTGCCCGCTTCGTCGCTCGTGGTTACGCGACCCGCTATGACGGCATCCGACGTTATGTCCTCGCTTGTGCCGTTGCACAGCATCCGCAGTTCGGCGACGGTCAAGGTCGCCGGTTCGGGTGCAGTGTCCGCCGCACGGTCGTCGAAGGTGTCGTAGCATCCGACGAACGCCAGTGCGGTTGCCGCTGTCAATATCGGTCGCAATTTATTCACGATTCGGGCTAAAATCGGTCGTTGTCCACAAAGTTATAAATAAAGTTCGGATATATTTGCTAAATTTGCCGACGATTACGAATTTGTATTCGATATGGGAATAATGTTGCAGACGGAAGGGGCGGAACACCTTGACAAATTGATAGTTCCGGACAGCGTGCAGAAAGCCAAATTCGCCGATACCATCGAACGAATAACGTCGCTCGACGTGCAGCAGGTGATAACGGATTTAGTCAGGGAGGGGTGCTGGATACTGCTGAAAATCGCGCTTGCGCTTGCCATTTATTTTATCGGCAAGTGGATAGTTAACTGGATAATACGGCTGATGGATGCGGCGTTCGAGCGTCGCAAAGCCGACGTGTCCTTGCGGACTTTCATGCGCAGTTTCGTGAAGGTCGCGATGATGCTCGTCGTCATTCTCATCGTCGTCCAGACGCTCGGCATCAACACTTCGTCGTTCATCGCGCTGTTCGCTTCCGCAGGTCTGGCAATCGGCATGGCATTGAGCGGCACGTTGCAGAACTTCGCGGGCGGACTTGTTATTCTGCTGCTGCGCCCGTATCGCGTCGGCGACTATATCACGTCGCAGGGACAGTCGGGTACGGTGGCGTCGATAGGTCTGTTCCTGACCAAGATACATACGTCGGACAACCGTACTATCTATATTCCGAACAACGCGATTTCATCGTCAATAGTCGATAACTATACCCAGTCGGCTACGCGGCGTCTGAACTGGACTCTGGCGATAAGTTACGGCGACGACGTCGATGTGGCTCGTGCCGAAATCATGAAGATGCTCGAAGCCGACCCGCGTGTGCTCGAATCGCCTGCGCCGGTCGTGTATGTCGGCGAACTGGCTGACAGTTCGGTGAATCTCACCGTCAGGGCATGGGTGAACACCGCCGATTACTGGGACGTGCATTTCATGATGAACGAGAAGATGTACAAGGAGTTGCCGAAATACGGCATCCGGTTCCCGTTCCCGCAGATGGACGTACACGTGTCGAAAGATTGACGCTCGGACGATTCGATGCGCCGTTTTGCTTGAATGAGCGCAAAAATTACTATATTTGTCGGACGCAAACATTAAAACGAACTTAATATTTATGGAACTTAGAGAAATTATGGCAATATCGGGACAACCCGGGTTGTATAAGTATATCGCGCAGTCGCGCAACGGCGTAATCGTCGAGTCGCTTATCGACGGCAAGCGCATGAATGCCTCCTCGACGTCGCGCGTCAGCACGCTGACCGAGATTTCGATGTTTACCGAGGGCGAGGACATCGCATTGGCAGAGGTGTTTACGAAGATGTATGCCGCAACGGGCGGCAAGGCGGCATTGTCCGCCAAGGAGTCGCCGGAGAAACTCAAAGCGTTCTTCGCCGAGGTCATTCCCGATTACGACCGCGAGCGCGTACACGTTTCGGACATCAAGAAGGCGGTATCGTGGTTCAACCTGCTCGTCGAAGCGGGCTTCACCGAATTCAAGTTGCCTGACGAAGAGCCGGCAGCCGAGGAGTAATATTCCGAAAAACAGATTTGAGAACGCGATACATATATTATGTATCGCGTTTTTTGGCACCATTACCTTTTCTTCATTAACGACTTTAAGGTCTTTAAGGAGCAAAATTCATCCAATTACAATAACGAGAAACCGACCTCTATCGATAGAGGTCGGTTACATTTCTGCTTACAGCAAGTTTTCTATTTCTGAAATTTCATGGTGTAGTTCCTCAGCCAGCGTAGGGCGAATGGCGGGAGGACGAGGCAGAACGGAATGAAAATCTTGTTCCACCAGTCGGGAACCACGCAGCGGCGTCCTTTCCACAATGCTTTAAGTCCTCGGCGGGCGCACGACTGCGGCGACATCAATGCTCCTATGCGCAAACCTATACCCTGCCAACGCTTGGTAAGACCGTAGAGGTCGGTCGCAATGCCTGCCGGACACACTGCCGTAACACGGACACCCTTATCGCGCACCTCCTTGGAGAATGCGACCGAAAAACTTTTCAGGTAAGCCTTGCTTGCGCTATACAGCGACAATCCCGGGAAAGGCATCCAAATCGAGAATGACGACATATTGAGGATATGTCCGCCGCCGCGCGTCGCCATATCGGCGGCAAACAGACGACACAGCAGAGTATTGGTGATGTCGTGAAGCAGGATGGTTTTCTTTATCCGCTCGTTCGGCGTATTACAGATGTCGCAAAACGAGAATATGCCCGCATTATTGATAAGCACGTCTATTACGAAGCCCTGCGATTTAGTCCATTCGAACAACTCCTCGGCGGCATCGAGGGTCGCCAAATCGCGTGCAGCGACAGCGACCGAAACGCCGAACCGCGATTCGATGTCGGATGCGACCTCGCGCAAAAGGGATTCGGTCTGGCTGACGATTACCAGATTGTAGCCCAATTCAGCCAACTGCTCGGCATAACAGCGTCCGATACCCGTAGAAGCACCCGTAACGAGTGCCGTTTTCGAACCCTTTGCAATCTCACCGCGTTTCATCAGCCTACTTGATTTTCTTCAACTCCTTCCACAACTTGTCCGGAATCTCGCCAGCGCAATTATGGCAACACTGCATATCGACCGAATACATTCGCGCGATACAGTAGTCGCGGTGGTCGCAGCCGGAGCGGGTGGAGGCATCGCCTTCTTTGAGTTTATTGACGAACGCAGGGTCATTGACGAGCGCACGGGCCATCTGCACCATTTCGAAGCCCGCGTCGAGAACCTTCTCGATACCCTCGCGCGAAACCAGTCCGCCGACGTAAACGAGCGGGCATTTCAGTTCGGCACGGAATTTCTTGGCATTTTCGAGGAAGAAGCACTCCTCGAAATCGTACTGCTTAATCATCCAGTCGCCGAAAAGGTTCACGACGATTTTCTGCGGCAGCGATGGCCACCACGGCATATAGTAACTCATGGTCTTGGTCGGGATGCGACCGCGCATGACAGCCATAGGTGCTTTCGACACGAAACCGGATGTAAGCACGATACCGTCCACATCGAATTTCTCAATCTCCTTGGCGATTTCGATGGACTCGGGAATCTCGATTCCGCCCTTGAAACTGTCCTCCATATTGTGTTTCACCAGCACAGCCATACCGCACTTCTCAGCCGCTTCGCGCACCTCTTCAAGGCACATTTTCATGAAGCGCATACGGTTTTCGAGCGAACCGCCGAACTCGTCGCGGCGGTGGTTGGTATAAGGCGAGAGGAACTGCGAAATCAGATAACCGTGTCCGGCATGAACCTCGACGCTGTCGAAGCCCGCTTCGTGAGCCGTAATCACAGCCTTGCCGAAATCCTTGGCGAACTCCGTACACTCGCTGCGGCGCATACCGCGGACGAAGGTAGGCGAATAGAGGTTGAAGCCGGTAGAGGCACCGACGGGGAAACAACCCGCCGTGAACCAGTGCGTCATATTGCCGCAGTGTCCTATCTGGATGCCTGCGGCAGCACCCTCGGCATGGATGGCGTCGGTAATGTCTTTGAGAGCCGGAACAATCTCGTCGCGCAGCCACAACTGCGAATTGAACGATATGCCGCTGCGGTTAACCGAAGCGTAAGCCAGCGTGGTCATGCCGATGCCGCCGCGGGCGACGCTGACATGGTAATCCTTCAACTTCTGGGTAGGTCCGAAATCCTTGCCCATAGACTCGAACGCCGCCGAACGGATAGTGCGGTTACGCAGCGTAACGTTTCCCAGTTTGTAGGGGGTGAAGAGTTTCGACCCCTCCAACGATTTTTTCTCCTCCATAATGCGGATATGCTAATATATGAACGGTATCATTCTTTTGCGGTGCAGCGAGCGGAACTCGTCGCCGAACTCCTTTTCGTAACGCTTGTAGAGCGAATTGGCGCGAGGTGCGAGATTGGCGAACGTCCACCATGCGAATACTGCGCCCGAAAGCGACCACGAAGCGACGGCGAAACCCACCCATTCGGTAAATTCGCCGAAGTAGTTGGCAGACGACACGTAGCGGAACATTCCTCCGCGCGGGATATAGTGTTTGGTGTCGCCCGGCTTGCGGAGATTGCGGATGATGCTGTCGGATTGCAGGTTGATGAAGAATCCAGCGAAGAAAATCGCCGCACCTATATAAATATAAGGTTTCGAGAACCAGTCATCATAATAGCCCTGCTGCGGCGCGAGGTAGAATATCCATCCGCCCTGCATCAGCGCGTTAAGCGTATTGAAAAGCATTCCCATGGCGACGATTCCGAACGGCATCTTGGAGTTGCCGCGCATGAGCATCGGGAAGATGAACGAACGCTGGAAATAGTGGGTCTGGAAAATCAGGAACAGTGCCAGCGGAGCAGCCTCGAAACGCACATCGGAGCAAGCCCACAACACACACATGGCGATGAATACGGGCGACTCCATCAGCACCCAGCCTATTTTGTTTGGTACGGGAAAGCCGAACTTAGGGTTGAACAGATAGCCGTATCCGGCTTCGACGAAATAGAGTGCGACGAATACCGCGAGCGCGATAATCGACATAACCGCCAGAAAAATATGGAAGGTTTCGAGGGTCAGCATAATGGGTTACTTAATATAAATATCATGCAAATATACGAATAAGCGGGTGGAATGCCAAATTTATTTGGATATTCCCGAGCGAGAGTATATAAGACGAGGTCAAAGATATGAAAAATAATCCCACCTCGACACCCGACAGCAAAAAAAAGCGACTTTATGCGACGCATGAACCGTCGCAAAAGTCGCGAATCAATGAAAAATACCAGAGTCCTTAAAGACTTTAAGGACTTTAAGGACTTTAAGGTCGTCAGGGAATCGCAATAATCAGACGTTGAAGAGGAAGTGCATGATGTCGCCGTCCTGAACCACGTACTCCTTGCCCTCGACGCCGATTTTGCCGACGTCGCGGCACGCCTTCTCCGAACCCAAGGCGACATAATCGGCATATTTGATGACCTCGGCGCGGATGAATCCCTTCTCGAAGTCGGTATGGATGATACCCGCCGTCTGCGGAGCCTTCATGCCGCGGACATACGTCCACGCTCGCGACTCGTCGGGACCAGTCGTGAAGAAAGTTTCGAGGTTCAGCAGTTTGTATGCCGACTTGATAAGGCGGTTCACGCCCGATTCTTCGAGCCCCATATCGTCGAGGAACATTTTGCGCTCCTCGTAACTCTCCAACTCCGCTATATCCGCTTCGGTAGCCGCTGCGACGATAAGCATCTCGGCATTCTCGCCGGCAATGGCAGTCTTGACAGCCTCGGTATAGGCATTGCCCGTAACCGCACTCTTTTCATCGACATTGCAGACGTAAAGCACCGGCTTGTCGGTAAGCAGATTGAGGTCGCTTACGATTTTGCGCTCCTCCTTGTCGAGTTCGACGGTACGCGCACTCAAACCCTGTTCCAGAGCCTCCTTGTAGCGCACGAGAATCTCGTACTGACGCTTCGCAATCTTGTCGCCGCCCGTTTGAGCCTGCTTGGCGACCTTAGCGATACGGTTTTCGACCGTTTCGAGGTCTTTCAACTGCAATTCCGTATCGATTACGCCCTTGTCGCGGACCGGGTCTACCGAGCCGTCCACGTGGGTGATGTTGCCGTCCTCGAAGCAGCGCAATACATGGATGATAGCGTTGGTATTGCGGATATTCGCAAGGAACTTGTTGCCAAGTCCCTCGCCTTTCGACGCGCCCTTGACAAGACCCGCGATGTCCACAATCTCGATTGTCGTCGGAACGACACGTTTCGGGTTATCGATTTCGGCGAGTTTCACAAGCCGTTCGTCGGGAACGGTTATGACACCCACATTGGGTTCTATCGTACAGAACGGGAAATTAGCCGACTGCGCCTTCGCATTCGACAGACAGTTGAAAAGCGTCGATTTTCCGACATTCGGAAGTCCGACTATGCCACATTGTAAAGCCATATATAAATTATAGTATTATCAATTTATTTTATCTCCTCGCCGAAAAGCGTCGCCGACGAAGAACCGGTTATGCGTACACGCACGTAATCGCCCGCCTTGTGGTCGCCGCGGTCGAAAACGACCATCTTGTTCTGCGACGTTCTGCCGCACAACTGCTCAGAACTGCGTTTGGATTCGCCCTCGACGAGAATGGTAAATTCCTTGCCGACATCGCGTCTGTTGCTCTCTACGGAAAGTTCGTTCTGCAAAGCTATTATCTCGTTCAGGCGGCGTCCCTTCACCTCGTCCGGCACGTCGTCGGCGAAATGACGGGCGGAAAATGTGTTCGGGCGCTCGGAATACTTGAACATGTATGCCGATTCGTATCCTACCTCGCGCATCAGCAAAAGTGTTTGGAGGTGGTCTTCCTCGGTTTCGCCGCAGAAACCGGCGATAAGGTCGGTCGTAATCGCGCAATCGGGCATGTAACGGCGGATAGCCGCGATGCGGTCGAGATACCACTCGCGGGTATATTTGCGGTTCATGCGTTCGAGAACCACGCTCGAACCCGACTGGGCAGGCAGATGGATAGCCTTGCAGATATTATCGTAACGCGACATGACATCGAGCAGACGGTCGCTCATGTCCTTCGGATGCGACGTCGCGAAACGGACACGCAGAAGCGGCGAGATTTCGGCGACACGGCTCATAAGTTCGGGAAATCCGACCTCGCCGAAGCGATATGAATTGACATTCTGTCCGAGCAGCGTAACTTCGCGATAGCCGTTGTCGAAAAGGCTTCTCGCCTCGGCGACAATGGTTTCGGGGTCGCGGCTGCGCTCGATGCCGCGAGTGTAAGGCACGACACAGTAGGCGCAATAGTTGTTGCAGCCGCGCATGATGGCGATGAATGCGCTCACGCCGTTTCTGTCAAGTCGCACGGGAGCGATTTCGGCATAGGTCTCCTCCTTGGAGAGCATCACGTTGATGCCCTTTCCGCCGCCTTCCGCCTCGCGGACGAGCCGCGGCAAATCGCGGTAGGAATCGGGACCCGCCACGACGTCTACCCCGCCGTCCTCGATGAGTTTCTCTTTCAGACGCTCCGCCATGCAGCCGATGATGCCGACGACGAGCGACGGGCAGGCTTTGCGGTAACGGCGCATATCGTTGAGCCGCCCCCAGATACGCTGTTCGGCGTTATCGCGGATGGAGCATGTGTTTATAAGTATGACGTCCGCTTCGGAGATTTCGGCAGTATAGACGTATCCTTCGTCCTGCATGATGGAGACGACGATTTCGCTGTCGCCCGCATTCATCTGGCAGCCGTAGGTCTCGATGAAAAGGCGTTTGCCGGCACCCTGCAACGGGCGTAATCCGTTTTCGGTAAACATAAATTACATATTTTGAATTTCGGTCTTCTCCGGCAGAGGCTTGAAGCCCTCGCCGAAGGTATCGTAGGCGTCGGTAACAACGAGGAACGCCCGCGGGTCGCACTCCTTGATTACGCGCTGCACGAGCGGCACCTCTTTGCGCGACACGACGAGGAAAATCATCTCCTTGTCATCCTGTGTATACATTCCGCTCGCCTTGATGTAGGTTGCGCTGCGGTCGAGGTTTTTCAGAATGAATTCGCGCAACTCCTCGTTGTGCTTGTCGGAGATGATGAACAGCAGTTTGTCGTAGGACGCACCGTCGAGAACGTATGCCAGCACGCGCGACGCGACGTAAATCGAGATGAGCGAATAGAACGAAAGCATCCAGCCCGACGCATCGGGTTCGCCAGTTCCGACACCGAATCCGATAACCACCAGTCCCGACAGAACGACCGTCGAGTCGGCGATAAGGACGGCATTGGAAAACTTGATATGACAATACTTTTGAAGAATCATGGCGACGATGTCCGTTCCGCCCGTAGTCGCCTGTTGGCGCACGACGAGACCGACGCCGAGACCGATTATCACGGCACCCACGATGGATGTCAGCATCAGATGCTCGGACAGGTCGAGCGTGCCGCCGAGAATCTGCGACGGGTCGAGGCTGTGCAGAGCCTCCTCGTTCGGGTAGGCAAGGCGCGACATGATGTTCATCGCACCCGGAGTATACATGGCTGCGATAATCGTCCGCGCGCCGAAATGTCCGCCGAAAAGAATGACGGCGATAATCATCAGCGGAATGTCGAACATGTAACCGAAGGTTCCGACCTGAATGGACGGGAAAATATTGTGCAGGACGATGCTCGCGCCGTAAACGCCGCCCGGAACGATGTTATACGGATTGATGAAGAATACATATCCTGCGGCGAGGATGGTGCATCCGACGAAAATCATCGCCCATGAAAACCACCATCGCAAAGAGAAAATCTGGTCCGTAAATTTTTTCAAGTCCATACCGCAACTAATTTTTATGATACCGCATCCTATTATTAAATAAAGCGGTTTGCAAAGATAATATAATCCGTCGTAACTTTTGCCTCGGCGAAACTTTTTTTTGAGAATAAACGGTTCTCGACGTTTTTTTACTATATTTGCCCACGAATACGCACAAAACAAGGGTTATGGTAATAACATATTATTGCGTTGTAACTATGTTTCTGATAGCATATTTGCTGGGGTCCGTTCCGAGTGCGGTATGGATAGGCAAGCGTTATTACGGAGTCGATATCCGCGAACACGGCAGCAAAAATGCAGGAACGACCAACATGCTTCGCGTACTCGGCAAACGCGCCGCTCTGCCGGTATTCGCAATAGACTTCATCAAAGGATTCGTCGCGGTCAGCATAATGTCGCTGATGCAGTACGACGACAATATCTCGCCAATTTGGCTAATCAATCTTAAAATCATAGCCGTCTTCATCGCGGTACTCGGACACATATTCCCGATTTTCGCCAATTTCAAGGGCGGCAAGGGAGTTGCCACGCTGATAGGCGCGGTAACGGGAATCCAGCCGAACATAGCACTGTTCTGCTTCGTCGTATGGGTTCTGGTCGTGATGATTTCGCACTACGTGTCGCTGGCATCGATTGTCGCGGGATGCTGTTTCCCGATTTTCGTAACGATATTCTCGGGCAGCATCTACCGCCGCTACGGCGATACCTCGGTATCGTTCATCATATTCTCGATAGTCGTCGCAGTAATGCTGATATGGACGCACCGAAAGAACATCGAACGGCTGCGCGACGGAACGGAATCCAAAACCTTCATCTGGAAACAGAGAAAGCATAACGGTAAAACAACCGAAAAGAACTAACATCCGGTTATCGGACAAAACAAAACTTTCAGAAGCATGTTAGAACAAAACTTGATTAAAATGTTCGAAAAGAGTTTTCGCGACAATCGCGAAATGTCGGCTCTGACGGACTACTTTACGGGAGAAACCTACTCGTACTACGGATTGGCGAAAGAGATTGCCAAAATCCATATCATATTCGATGAAGCGGGCATCAAGCCGAAGGACAAAATCGCACTCGTCGGACGCAACACCCCGCGCTGGTGCATCGTGTATCTCGCAACAATCACATACGGTGCGGTAATCGTGCCTATATTGCAGGACTTCCCGCCGACGGACATATCGCATATCGTGAACCACTCCGAAAGCCGGCTGCTCTTCCTCACCGATTCGTACTGGGACAGTCTCGAAGAGAGCGACATGCCGAACATAGAGGCGGTTCTTTCGCTCACCGACTACCATGTCGTCTTCGAGCGCAGCGGAAAGCAACTGACAAAATGCGTGAACAGCATGACGGAGAACTACCGCAAGCGTTATCCTCACGGATTCACGGTAGACAATATCAGTTATCGCGACGTGCCGAACGACCAGTTGATACTGCTCAACTACACCTCTGGAACGACGGGTTACTCCAAGGGCGTAATGCTGACGGTGAACAACCTTACGGGAAACCTCGTGTTCCTGCAACCGATGTCGTACAAGAACGGAGAGCGGTATTTCCGCAAAGGCAACCGCACGCTCTCCTTCCTTCCGCTGGCACACGCCTACGGATGTACGGTAGATTTCCTGTTGCCGCTGTCGGTAGGCGGTCATATCACGCTGCTCGGCAAGATTCCTTCGCCGAAGATTCTTATCGAGGCGTTGCAGAACGTGCGTCCGAGCGTAGTCGTATCGGTGCCTCTGATTCTCGAAAAGGTATACCGCAAACAGATTATGCCGATGCTCGACAAAGGACCGTTGAGCATTGCGATGAGAGTGCCGTTGCTCAACACCGCCATCTATTCGACCATAAAGAACAAACTTATCGAATCGTTCGGCGGCAACCTGATACTCTTCATCGTCGGCGGTGCACCTATGAATCAGGAGACGGAAGCGTTCCTGCGCAAGATACACTTCCCGCTTTCGGTCGGCTACGGAATGACCGAGTGCGCCCCGCTAATCAGTTTCACCGAAGACCCGGCGGAATTCAAGGGCGGTTCGTGCGGAAGATATGCCAAATGCACGCTCGACGTGCGCATCGACTCGTCGGACCCGCAGAACGTACCGGGCGAGATTCTCGTCAAGGGCGAACACGTCATGCTCGGATACTACAAGAACGAGAAAGACACCAAAGCGGTACTCGACAAGGACGGTTGGCTGCACACCGGCGACATGGGAACGATGGACGAGGACGGAACGCTCTACATCAAGGGTCGCTGCAAGACAATGATTCTTACCGGCACGGGACAGAACATCTATCCGGAGCAAATCGAAGACCGTCTGAACAACATGCCTCTCGTACTCGAATCGCTCGTACTCGAACACAACGGCAAACTCCACGGACTCGTGGTACCCGATTTCGAGCAGTGCGAAAAGGAGGGCATCGACAAGGCTACACTCGAAAAGACGATGGAAGACAACCTCAAACTGCTCAACGAGCAGGTTGCGGCATACGAACGTCTGGTATCGCTTAAAATCTACCCTAACGAATTCGAGAAAACGCCGAAACGAAGCATCAAACGCTATCTGTACGACATTTCCAAACTCGGAGACTGCTAAACGCGATTCCGTATCGAATATCTGCGGGGCGGCTGAATCGATTCAGCCGCCCCGTTTCGTCGACGGAAGTCGAAGATTCGGGAAAAAACATTACATTTGTAAAAATTTAGCAGCCGGATGAAACGAAAAGCGGTCATAAGAAAACAGGCGATAGGCGAAAATCTGATATACTGGGCGGTGTGGCTGGTAGTATATCTCATACCTATCATGAATGCGAAACTGATGTCGGAACTGCACGTCGATTTCGGCAAAGTGCTGACGGCATGGATAAAAATCACGCCGTTTTTCCTGCTGTTCCTTATACACAATAACGGACTCGCCAAGTTGCTGATAAGAAAAAAACGGCATATCATAACGTATCTGCTGTCGAGTTTCGTTCTGGTCAGCATCACGTTCGCACTGATAGACGTCTACGAACGCTCGCAACTCGCAATCGCCATATCGGGAATCGACACGACGAACCTTATCGAATCGCGGCACGCCGCATTGACCGACCTCGAATGGTACTGGAACATACTGTTAGGAATATTCATGTTCGGAATGAACCTCGGAATCAAGATGCTCTACAAGTCGATGCAGGACGACGAGGACATGGAGATACTGAAACGGCAGACGATTCAGGCGGAGATGTACTATCTGAAATACCAGATAAACCCGCACTTCTTCATGAATACGCTGAACAACATACACGCATTGATAGACATCGACACCGAGATAGCCAAACAGTGCGTAATCGAACTATCGAACATGATGCGGTATGTCGTCTACGATTCGGGGGCGGAGGGAATATCGATGAAAAAGGACATGATATTCATCGAGAACTATATCGAACTGATGCGCATTCGCTATTCGCAGGAGGTCGAGATAAAGTTCGACTATCCGAAAGACCTGTCGAACAAGATAGTCATTCCGCCGTTGATTTTCATAGTGTTCGTGGAGAACGCCTTCAAGCACGGAATCAGTTACAACAAACCGTCGTACATACATATCGACATCCGCTATGACGGGCGCAGGGTAACTGCGAAATTCGAGAACTCGGTTCACGAGGCGAAGCGCACACGGCAGACCGGAATCGGACTCGAAAACGTCCGCAAACGGCTCGAACTGATATATGACAGCCGTTTTGAACTGAATATAGACGACTCCTCGGAGGACAAATACTGCGTAACCATCACAATACCGACCATTGAAAATGATAAGATGCTTGGCAATTGACGACGAACCGCTGGCACTGCGCCAGATAACCGGTTATATCGAGAAAATACCGTTTCTCGAACTCGCGCGCACGTTCAACAGTGCCGTGCAGGCACAACAGTATCTGCTCGGCGAGAAAGTGGATTTGATTCTCGTGGACATAAACATGCCCGACCTCAACGGAGTAGATTTCGTGCGCTCGCTCGAATCGCCGCCGATGATAATATTCACGACGGCATACTCGGAATACGCCATAGAGGGATTCAAACTCGATGCGATAGACTATCTGTTGAAACCGTTCGGATTCAAGGAGTTCTCGCGTTCGGTGAACAAGGCGAACTCGCTCTACGAACTGCTGAACATGAAGAATGCCGCCGCCGACAGCCGCACGGAAGCGGAGGAAAGCGAATCGTCGTCGGACAAGGAGTATATTTCGGTACGCGCCGACTACAAGACCTCGTTGATAAAGATAAGCAATATCGTATATCTCGAAAGCGAGGGCGAATATGTCAGGATGAATCTGAACGACGGCACGAAAGTGGTTACGCTGTTCCGGTTGAAGAACATGGAGAGTTCGCTGCCGTCGGACACGTTCATGCGGGTACACCGTTCGTACATAGTCAATCTGAAATGTATCACGGGTTACACGAAAGGACGCATATTCCTCGAAAACGACGACTACGTGCCTATCGGCGAGAACTACAAGGAGGCGTTCCTCAAATACATCGGGAACAAGTTCTAAAATCGGGGAAATTCGCCCAGCGCACGGTATTCGCCGCCTTCGCATTCGTAGCAGAAATGGGTGATTCCGTTTGTCAGGACGACATATCTCGCGCCGACGACCGAATTATAGCGCACCGCCTGCGCGAAGACATCGGCATCGATTCTGACGTCGGGAGCCTTGCACTCGACGAGCATCAGCGGACGGGCGGAGGCATCGACAGCCACGATGTCGGCACGCTGCGACATTCCGTTGAGCGGCACCAGATACTCCTGCACGAGCGAAGTCGCGGGAATATTGCAGTGCGACACGAGAAATTCTATCGCATATCGCCGCACACGCTCTTCGGGAGTCAGCAGCAGATACTTTCCGCGCAGTGAGTCCCACACATACGTCGCGTCGCCGATTCGCTTGACGCGCATCTTTACGGCAGGGAAATTAAGATTCGTGCGATTTGGCATGTCGGTTTTCGAGAAAAATTGATAACTTTGTAAGTTGTGAGAACAAAGATACGAATAAGCCGAATACAAAAGCAAACTTGTTTGCAATTTTGTTGAGGCGAAGTATCTAAAATGAAATTAAAGATACGAAAAGTCGAGAGCAGAAGCAAATTTTAATTTGATTATGCCGAGACGGAGTATCTAAAACGAAGTTAAAGATACGAATAAGCGAGGGCAAAGCAAATTTTAGTTTGATTTTGCCAAGCAGGAGTATCCAAAATGATTTTGAGTTATGAAATTTACAGCGATTATCCTATCGATATTGTGTGCCGTACAGGTTTCGGCGCAAGTCAGATACTCGTTCGACGGCGACAAGCCCGTAAACACCGAGCCGACGCGGCGCGAGATATTGCCGTACAACAAAGTCAGAGTCATCGCAGGCGATAACGACAAATACGCCTACATAGCGATGCCGACGGCTTGGAACTGTACGAAAACCGACGGACGCACCGAGTACTCGTCATCGTTCTCGATGCCGCTTTCGTGGCTGAACCGACAGATAATCCTGCGCATCGGCTACTCGTCGGCAGCATTCGAGGTCGAAGTAAACGGCAAAAAAGTCGGTTACTCGCCCGACGGAATGACCGCAACCGAATTCAACATCACGAAATATACCCGCGACGGCAGCAACAGAATAGCGATAATCCAGCACGACGATGCCCGTGCGAACGAGATTTACAAAGGCGTCAAATCGGGAATATCCGACATCAAGATAATCTGTCAGCCGACCATACGGGTTCGCGACATCATTTGCGACACCCGTCTTAACGACGATGGCGACGGAATCGCCGAATTCGGAATAGCCGTCAAATGCGACGCGCTCAATCCGAAACGCACCAAACTCAATTATACGCTTCGTCTGCGCGACACGGTGATACTCGCCGAAGGGAATCGGGAACTGGAACTCAACATGCGGCGCGAAGATACGGTACGGTTTGCCGTCCGCATCCCGAAGCAGGCATTATGGAGTGCCGGCAATCCCGAAATGCTGCGTCTCGACATCATCAACCGCATCGACGGTCGCATAGCCGAGTGCATAAGTCGTGAAATCGGCGCAAGGTCGATAGACGTAAACGGAAACGCGATGTACGTAAACGGCAGAATAGTAAAACTGTATCTCGCCGAATATTGCGCCGCAACCGAAATCGGGAATATTGCCGCCAGCGGCTACAACGGCATAATCGTCAGCAGCGACAAAGCATCCGAACCGCTCCTCGACGAGTGCGACAGGCGCGGAATCTATGTAATGACGTCAAGCGCAATCGACACTTCGGCAGATGGGGCATCCATCCGTCGCGGCGGCAATCCGAGCAACGAACCGGCTTGGCGCGACACCTATATCCTGCGCAACGAAAAGAACTACCATACGATGAAATCGCATCCGTCGGTTATCGGCTACATCATCGGAAAAGGCGGCACGACAGGCATCAACGTATATGAATCATACCTTCGCATGAAGTCGCTCGAAAACCGCTTACCCATTCTGTATGAGGGAGCAAACGGTGAATGGTGTACAGACAAAGTAAAAATCAGATAAATTTTTCTCAAAAAAATTTGCAGAAAAGAAGTTTTATATCTACCTTTGCATCCGCAAAGAACGGGATAGTTCGATGCAAATGCCTCTTTAGCTCAGTTGGTAGAGCACGACACTCTTAATGTTGGGGTCCAGGGTTCGAGCCCCTGAGGGGGTACGGAAGCGGAAGATGAAAGTCTTCCGCTTTTTTGTTGCCTTTCATAGAGCATGAGCCTCGATAGCCACTCCACAGCGGATAATCTGCATAATCGTCCGTACATACTACCATCGGTCGAAAAAAAATGATTGCATACCATATTCTCGACCAGGACGTGGAGATACCCGACGGAATAAAATGCAAGGACAGGGACTGGCTGTTACGAGAACTGTACCGAAAAGAGTTTTCTGCACAGCAATTAGTGATTATGTTCGGTCTGTCGAACGTAAACAGCGTTTATGTCAAATCATGCCGAATAAACAAAAAGATTAAAACAGCCAAATCCAATATTGTCAAAAAAGAACACGCGCCAAAAGCCAAAAAACAAAAATCAGCATAAGGTTAGTATTATGAAATAAATATTCCAGCCTCCTGTAAGGAGACTGGAATACATTGAACGCGTATATAAGTAACGCCTAAACAGTCATTTTAATTATTGTATCGCCACTTTTTTGATTTCTTTCGGAAAGTTAAGAAAATTATACTGAATCTACAAAATAGCAGAATGAGGTCTAACAGAACCGCTAGACCTCATTCTGCTTAATAATTTTAATTAAATAAAATGCAGACATTATTATACCTATTAGCATCATTTAAAGATGTTCTCAGATTATAAAACAATCTTTCGTGAACTCCGGACGTCATTTTCTCCAATGAATCAACATCACTCATTACCCGTAAATTACCTATAAATTTAGATTTATACTTAAAATAAATTTCCATAGAAATCCATTCGACACTTACAGCAATCTTTTCATAATCTCTTATGCAGAGTACAGAATCTATTTTATCTCTGTTTTGAGCAAAATAATTATCATAATCATCAATTATTTTCTTTACATAATACAGATATTTTACCGAATCCCGATTATGCAATGCTTTCTGAGCTCGCAATTCGTTTAACAACTGGGATTGTCTATATATGAAAAACTCTTCAAAGTCATCCGTAGACATAGTTACAATAGCATTATCGTATCTATGCAACATAGCCTCGAATTGCGCCTTTTTAAGTATCCAAAATGAACGATTATCATAACAATGTTTTATCAAACTATCAATAGACTCTATCGCTTGTTCCAGTTTAATCGTATCTCTATTCAAGAAAAAATCACTATATAGTTGAGTTATCCGTTCTGTCTGCTTACCGTAATTCGGCTTTTGCTCAGTGCATTTTACGAACATTAAACACAATACGGCAATAATTATACAATCGACAATTACTTTTTTCATAATTTTTATCGTTTTCTGAGTACAGGATTTCGTCCCAATTTCCAAACAAAATCGACATTAGAAGTTATTCCGCTTTGATTGATTCTAGATGCAGATATTTTTGCCTCGTAAAAATATCCTGATTGATTCATAACACTAGCTGGTATCATTATTTCAGCAGTAGTTACTGTAGACGCTGATGAACGAATTCCAGATTTTGGGACCTTCAATGATTCATAATAAGTCCTATCTCCATACGTCACTTGAAGCGTGCCATTTGCCAGTGACGAAATATCTGGAGATGTAACAATAGACTGCTGGGACATTGTTCCTGATACATTTATTCCTTTAAAATATAAACCTCCAACATTGTTAGTTGTTGCTTTTCCCGCATCAAATCCTATTTCCGCCGAAACCGCAATATTTCCAGTAAGTTCAATATCAACAGGAGAAATAACGCCAGCCCCTATCAATCCATCTCCTCCAATAAAGTCTAAACCGACAATAGCATCTGTTAACTGTTGATATTCCAAATAAATATTCATACTTCTTAAAATATCATCAGAATTTGATCCCACATACGAATATCCGTCTGGAGTAGTTGCTTGAGAAACGACATTATCCATCCATTCAAATTCTCCAGTTTGAAGATTATGAACCCAATCAAACATTCGCCCATCGGGATCAATCAAATTCACCGGATTATTAGCACAATACGCATACGGCGAAATCGGATAATACGTTTCCGACAGCGGATCGACTGAACCCCATACAGCATATTTCGGAAAATACTGGCGGGCACCGAAATCATAGATTTCATAATCCGAGATATTCTGCAACTCCTTGCCAGAGAAACGGTACTCGGTGGAATTGGTCGGCATTTGCGAGTTTACAATCTGTACTCCGAACGGAGTATAATCGAATGTCGCTGCGACAGTCTGTCCGTCCTTGTTCACGATTGCACGTGTACTGCCGAGATGGTCGGTCAAATAGTACTGCGGTTCGTAACCGTTGGTCGTCTTGACAATGCGTCCGCCGCTGAACGGAATGCTCTCGAATGTCGGTACGTTATTGTCGAGCGTAAAGCGAGCGGTGCCGAAATACATATAGCCGTTGCCGCCGGCATCGCACGACGAAACTTTACTGCCGTCGGATAGGTATGTATACTTGGAGACCACAGTGCCGGATTTTTTGATTTCTTTTGGCAAGTTAAGAAAATTATATGTAATCGCCAAATCGTTTTCTACGTAAGGAATGCAAATGTTTCCGGCGACAGATTCGCAAGGTCGATACATGCGGACATTCTTTTCGCGGGTTTTCATTCCATTCACCGACATGCAGATGTCGGCTAACAATCCGGCAGGCGGGACAAAATACGGAAGCGGGTTGCTAAAACGTTACAATTATCGCAGTAAAAGCAGCGGCGATATAAATAATATGACTATATTTGTAAGTTATTTTTGCGATACTGAAAAATATACCGATAAAACACAATGACACCGAAAACTTTAACCATCGAAAAGAAAGTACCCGTCGTTGGCGAATACGACGTGGTCGTCTGCGGCGGAGGTCCTGCCGGATTCATCGCTGCCGTCGCAGCGGCTCGCGAGGGTGCTAAAACCGCCATCATCGAGCAGTACGGATTCCTCGGAGGAATGGCGACAGCGGGTTACGTTACCCCGCTCAGCGTCTTCACTTACAGCGGAGAACTCGTCATAGGCGGTATTCCGTGGGAGTTCGTGAACCGGCTCGAAAAGATGGGCGGCGGCTATATCGAAAAGCCGCTCGGCAACATCGCTTTCGACCCCGAGGTTTACAAACTCTGCATGCAGCGCATGGCTCTCGAAGCGGGCATAACGCTCTACATGCACTCGTACCTGTCGGGCTGCATAGCGAAAGAGGGCAAAATCGAGCAGGTAATCATCGAAAACAAGAACGGTACGGAGGCTGTCTCGTCGAAGATGTTCATCGACGCTACGGGCGACGGCGACCTCGCCTACATGGCGGGAGTGCCGATGCAGCCGCGCGAAGAGGGCGTACCGTTGCAGCCGCTCTCGACATACTTCATTCTCGCGGGCGTGGACACCGAGTCGCCGCTCATCAACGAAGCGATGCACCACAACAAGCAGGGCGTGAACTGCCACTGCCTGCCGATTCGCGAGAAACTGCTCGCAATGAAGGACGAACTCGATATGCCTGCATTCGGCGGTCCTTGGTTCTGCACTACCCTGCATGACGGATGCGTGGCGGTGAACATGACACGCACGGCAGCCGATGCCTGCGACAACCGCGACTACACGCGTGCAGAATGCAGATTGCGCGAGGATGTCTTCCGCATGGCGGAGATTCTGCGCGATAATTTCGAGGAGTTCAAAAACTGCTACGTTTCGGCAGTCGCTCCGCAGGCGGGAGTACGCGAAACGCGACGCATACTCGGCGTTCACACGATAACGGCAAATGAGTATCTGAACGCTTACCGTTACGACGACAGCATATCGCGCGGTGCGCACCCTATCGATATTCACTCGAACAAGACCGGCGACCAGCGTGCCGACTTCCTCGAAAAACCGGCATTCGTGCCTTATCGCGCGCTGATTGCCGAAAAATTCCCGAATCTGCTCGTTGCGGGTCGCTGCTTGTCCGCCGACCGTCAGGCATTCGCTTCGCTGCGCGTTCAGGCAAGTTGCATGGGAACGGGACAGGCGGCAGGTGTCGCTGCGGCGCAATGCGTCAAGGCGAATGTTGCAGTACAGGATGCCGACATACCGGCTCTCGTAGCGAAACTCAAAGAGTTGGGGGCGACGCTGTAAAAAACGGAAATACAGGATTGCATCCAGTACGTCATCCTGAGCATAGCGAAGGATCTTTTCCCTACGATTCAGATTCTTCGCTTCGCTCAGAATGACGAATAAAGGGCTGTCAATCCGCATAGATACCTTAAAACGTCTTAAATAACCTAAAACTTCATAAGTTATGCATTCACTCGACTATGCAGTCATATTCATCTACTTTCTGGGGTTAATCCTCGTGAGTTGGATTATCTCCCGCCGAATCAAGAGTTCGGAGGACATGTTCATCGCCGGTCGCAACTCGTCGTGGTGGCTCTCCGGAATGTCCACCTACATGACGCTGTTCTCGGCGAGTACTTTCGTAATCTGGGGCGGCGTCGCCTATCGTTCGGGACTCGTCGCGGCACTCGTCGGCAACATTCTCGGTTTCGCCTGCTTCTTCGCGGGTCGCTACATCGCCGGACGCTGGCGCGAAATGAAAATCAAGTCGCCGGGAGAGTTTCTCGGAATACGTTTCGGCAAATCGACGATTAACTTCTACACCATCATCGGCATCATCGGTCGCGGAGGACACACGGCGGTAGCGTTGTACGCAATCGCGGTCGTAATGTCCACGCTGATTCAACTGCCCGAAGGACACGTTCTCGCCGACCCTGCGACTGGACAACTCTCGGTGTCGTGGGCGGTTATCATTCTCGGCATCATCACGCTGATTTACACCGTAACGGGCGGATTCCTCGCTGTGCTGATGACCGACGTGATACAGTTCGGAGTGCTGATGACGGTCGTAGTGTTCATGATTCCTATGTCGATTCACGAAATCGGCGGCATCGGCAACTTCATCGCCAGCGCACCGGAGGGATATTTCATACCGGCAAGCAACGAATATCCTTGGGGCTGGCTGATAATGTGGTTCTTCCTCAACGCATTCACCGTCGGCGGCGACTGGCCGTTCATCCAGCGTTACATCAGCGTTCCGACGGCGAAAGGCGCACGCAAGAGCAACTATCTCGTCGGCGTACTCTATCTCTTCACCCCTATCATCTGGTATTTCCCTGCAATGGTCTACCGCACAATCGACCCGTCGGCGAATCCGGAACAGGCATACATACTGATGAGCAAACTCGTGCTGATGAAAGGTATGCTGGGAGTGATGCTGGCGGCGATGGTGTCGGCGACGCTCAGTTGCGTATCGGGTACGCTCAACGTCTACGCCAACGTATTCACCTACGACATCTACAACGCGAAACATCCGGAGGCATCCGACGCGAAACTTATCCGAATCGGACGTCTGTTCACGCTGCTGTTCGGTCTGGCGATACTGCTGCTCGCGCTGCTTATTCCGTATGCGGGAGGTGCCGAAAAAGTCGTCGTTACTATCCTTACGCTCGTTATCGCGCCGCTCTGCATTCCGACCGTCTGGGGCGTATTCTCCAAGCGCATTACCGGCAAGCAGGTGATTGCCGTAATGGTAGTTACGTATATCATAGGTTTGACGCTGCGGTTCGGCATCGATACGGGCATCAGACCTTCGGTACTCGAATCGGCGATAGGGCTGTTCCTGCCGGTAGCATTATTGGGAGCGTTGGAATACATCGCCAAACTGCGCGGCATCGAGGATTCCGGTTACGATAAGATACAGAATATTCTCGACCCCGATGCGGACGTAGAGCCGTCGGAAGCGACGAAAAAGGCGACCAAAGAGTATTCGCTCATGGCGGTTACATGTTTCGTAGCCACGATAGTCGGCATCGCTCTGCTGCTTGCAGGGCTGCTCTTCACCGAAACGTTCGACCCTGCTGTCCGAAGCATCATGGCTTGGTCTTGCGCGATAATGTTCGGTCTGGCAATTGTGTATGCGGTTTACCGATACATGGATTCCCGAAACGGAAAGTAGCGGGAAACAGTTACAACAAAAAAGGCTGCCAAAATGGCTGCCTTTTTTGTTTAGAGACCTTAAAGTCTTTAAAGTCGTTAAGGACTTTAAGGTCGTTAAAGACTTCTGCTCAACCGCCATCTACCCTTTGCAGGCGATTTGGACGAGCAGTTTGAACTCGGCATCGCGACCCGAAATCTCGGTCGCAAGGCGGATATAATTGCCGAACTCACGCACCTTGACGAAATGCAGACCGCATTCGCGAATCGGAGCGAACTCCGTACCCTCGTCCGCCCAATGTATACCGTCGAGCGAAATCTGTACCTTGGCTTTAAGTTCGGCATTTTCGCCCTTCATATCCTCGACGAGGATATAGAATATCGCTTCGTCAGCCCATCCGCACTCGTACGGATGCGTCTGGAAACCCTCCTTGAAAGTCTTCTTGACCTCCAAATGCGCAGCATTGAACTGTTTCATATTTTCAACTTCTTAAAATTCATTTTTACAACAAGTCTGTTTTCGAGGAAATTTTTTCCGACTTTTCAAGGCGCATAGCAGGACTATGTAACGAGAAAATCGGGAAAAATTTACCGAAAACGAACTTGTTACTCCTGAGAAACCACGACCGAATCGACATAAAGGAACACGCGGCGATTGGTGTCCGTCTCTACCCAGAATACCGGATTTATCAATCCGTCGATGCGGCGGTATTTGTCCACGGCGACTATCGGGGCATGTCCGAGGTCGAAAACCCTGTTCTTGCACTGCATCTCGACATACTCGCGCTTCTCGGTATCGACTTTCAGGCGGAAATACATCCAGTTCAGTTTGTCGTCGGTTTCGTTGTAAATAAGATTCTGCGTTCCGTTCGGCACGTCCTTGTAGCCGTCGTGTCCTCCGTCGGGATAGCGGTTTCCGAACCACCACGGGTCGATACCGCGCTTGCACCAGTCGCCCTCCGTACCGAACGCCCACTCCTTGTCGGTAACCTCGGCTGCACTGACATACTGCCATCTGCGCATCGGCTTGCCGTCCACTGCGTTAAGATAGCGGCATCCGATGAAGAAGCGGTTGTTGTCGTCCTGCACGTCCGAACCGAAGCCGAACGCACGAATCGAATTCTCGTGCAGACCCGGCTGCGCGCCGTCGCCGTCCACCACGTCCTGCTCGGCGTTGTAGGCGAACCAGCACTCGATTTGCAGATACTTGCTTCCCGGATGGCAGAACGACATGCGCTTGATTGCGTGTCCCATAGACCCCGGTGCAGGCGGCATCGTATACAGATTGGCAATCGGGCGGGTCGATACTTTCAGGCTGTACGTGCCGCTCATCGAACCGTGAGTGCCGGGAAAACGGTAGGTCGCCGAACTCAACATCACCGGCGGCCACTGGTCTTTATTGACGATGCTCGGCGGCGTGTCGAAATCGGGATATTCGGTAAAATTAGGCATAAGTATCATCCAACCGTTGAATCCGCGGTCGAATATATCGTAACACAAAATCCGCGACAGCGGCTGGAATCGGTTACGAAGCATTATGTCCTCCATGCTCATAATACGAAATGTATTTAATTGTTAATCGAAAAGTTCTATACCCTTGTCCGTCATTCTCTTTTGGAGCGACTTCACGTCGAGCGCGCGAGGTGCGACGCCTTTGGCGGCACACATGGCGGCGGCGATGCCGACAGCCTCGCCCATAGCCATACATATCGACATCACGCGATACGACGCATGCGCGCGGTGAGTACCCGAAATACAGCGTCCCGCGACGTAGAGATTCTCCACCTTGCGCGGCACGAAGCAGCGGTACGGCAAATCGTAAGGCTCGACGTACTGAATCTTCTCCTCCGCCTGTCCCGCACCTGCCGGATTGTGGATATCGACGATGAATTCGGCTTTATGCACGATAACGTCGTCGAAACGTTTGCCCTCCGCCAACTCCTCGGCGGTAATGACGTAGTCGCCCATCACGCGGCGGGTTTCGCGGACACCCGTAGTCGTTCCGCTCGCGATGCAACGGCAATTCTCGTAACCGGGGAGATTCTCGTGGAAGAAATCCATCAGCAACTTTATCTGACGGCGCAGTTCGAGGTCGGCATCGAAAACGGACGCCACCTCCGTTACGTCCACTCCGTTTACCTGAGTGGTATTGACCTGACGCTCGCCCGATTTGATCGTCGGATGCAGGCGGACGGCGGCGAGTTTCTGCGGAAGTTTGCCCTCGTCGGCGCAACGCTTGCAGAAATCGAGGAAGCGTTCGTCGCCCAGTTTCACGTCGTCCACGTCGCCGATGCATATCACACCCTTCTCCTCATCGACGCCGGCAATAGTGAATTCAAGCGTAACGGGCTGCATCAGTCCGTCTTCGCGACCCTTCTCAATATCGGCACCCGCGAGGTACGACACCACGGCATCGCCGGTAGCATCTATAACCACTTTCGCCATAATCGCGAAATGTCCCTCGTTGGTCGCGAGGATAAGCCCCTTGACGGCATCGCCCTCCTTAACGACATCGTAAACCGAACTTTGAAGGTAAACATCGATATTCTCGTGATTCACGAACTCGGCGAGAACCAGTTTCGCCCGCTCCATATCGTGAGCCTTGCCCGTAACGCCTATCATGTCGTTGTCGGGTACGCCGAGCAGCCGCACGAGTTCGTCGCGCATCGTTCCCTTGCCGACCATTCCGAGGATAGGTCCCACATAGCCTGCGGTAAGGTTGCCGCCGACCACGCCGTAACGCTCGACGAGCGCGACCTTGGCACCCTCTCTCGCCGCAGCGACCGCAGCGCAGATTCCGGCAGGTCCCGCACCGGCTACGATGACATCGTAACTCTTGCGCACGTCGATACTCTTTTCGTAATGCAAAGTTGCCATAATATTTTTATAATAAGTATTTTCAATACCCGTGGATTGCACGAGTCAGTTAAAACGTTTTATCAGCCGCAAATTTAACCATTTTTTCCACACGGCGAAACTTTGCCGCACTATAATTTAGACCATACGCCATATAAAAAATCGGCTGACACCCGATTCGGAGTCAGCCGACTATTGCGACACGTATCCGCTACTCTTTCGGCAGCAAATCCGCCGTCGGTACAATCGTCTTTTTCACGAGCGCACCGAGATTTCCGTCCTTGTCGCGGGCAATGGCGAAAAATGTATATTCACGACCGAAGAATCCTCCGCATGCAGCATAGTTCGAATCCCAGTAATACGTATTTTGATAAGTAGTCAATTGACTGATGATTTCCGCTTCCGACAACACATCATCGCCGACCACAACTATACCACTCACAGTTTTGAATGCCCCAGCATACCAATGCACCGCATGTTCGTTCGGTGTCAAATCGGCATATATGGCAACATCGTAGGTCGAATGTTTTTCGAAACGGAACGATATGTCCACTTTCGCAAGGCTCTCCGTTTTCGGGGCTTCTGTCTTGAACTCCGTATAATACAGTCCAGTAGAGATACCACCGACATACCCGAATGCGAAGAATACGTACTCCTTGTCAGTGAGCAGACGTCCCGTCTTGTCGATAATCTGCTCGCCGCTGTACAGTTCGATATTGCCGACTTCGACGACATACTCCATAAACTCACGTTCGTCGGCATATTTTGCGAATTCGTCTTTACGTATGCAGCCAGCCATATAGGTTTCGTCGGTGGAAGGCGTTACCTTTATCTTCGCGCCCTCGACCGAGGTTTCGACGATTTCCAACTGAATCGTCATCTTGGAATCGGGAACAGCCAACGTGGTTACCTCCTTATGGAATACGGCGGTAGTACGTTCGCCCAGATTGCTTACACCGAATACCACGATGGAATATTCTGTCGCAGGTTCGAGGCTGTAAATCTCCAAATCCTTCACCGTATCGAGAGTAACCGCACCGGTGCGCAACGCATCGTTCGCCGACCACTCGATGCCCGCTATCTCCGCACGCTTGATGAAGTCGTCGGCAATCTGCTCCGGAGTGCTGCTCTTCAACATATCGCCGTCAGTAATACCTATATAATAACGAGTGGAATTGTCGGTCGGAGTTACGGTGAACGCGAACCGCAACTGCTCGATATTCGAGAACTCGATGCCGAACGAACAGTTGTCGGCAACCTCGAACGGTTTCGTCTCGAATACGAATTTCACGGGAGCGGTCGTCGACTTGCCCGTTTCGTCCATTCCGAATGCGAACGCGGTATATTTCGCGGCAGGTTTCAGACCGGCGATACGCTGCCTGTCCGTTCCACGGGTAAGCAGGTCGGTGATAGTTCCGCTCGCATCGACTTCGGCACGATAGACTTCGAGTTGGCGGTTCAGATAGTTCTGATGTTCGGCTATCAGCATCTCGTCGTCATCGTATGTCTTGTCGAAGACCTCGGACTCGACCACATCCCATGTATAATAATCTCCGGGCGACTTAGGTTCGACCACGACAACCGCACTGTTGGAAGTAACCGTTTCGGTAGAGAACTTGAAGTCCGCCTCCACGACAACCGGCACATCCGGCTTGTTCGGGTCATCGGGAATCTCCGGCGACTCGGGAGTATCGTTGCACGACACGGCTAAACAGGCAATTGCCGGCAGTAAAATCGCTCTGAACAAATTTGCGTTTTTCATAAACATAAAAATTAAGTGAATATCTGCACAAATATAAGGATTAATGCAGAGAAACTCCGAAACCGCAAAATTATTTTCCAATATTTTTTCGACACTCCGCAAAACGGAGAATACGCATAGTTTCGGGAACGGCGGCAAAATCGTCCGACGACATTTTTATGAAATAAAATGCAATTATCATCTCCAAAAGTGAAAATTTAATAAAAAATTTGCATATCTTTGCAATGTGTTAAGTGTTTTCGGTCGCGTCCGCAAGACATGACACGACACGGACAAAAGACCGAAAGGATTGAGCAGAACTATTTTTGACGAACTAATTTCATTATATACTGAAACTTATGAACATTTTCAAATCGACGGCATTGCTGTTCGTTTCGCTGCTTTGTTTCTCGGCATGCGAAAATGATGGGGGGGGGAATCTTGACCCCGAACCGGAACAACCAAAACCAACTACAATCACCCTCAACAAAACGGAGGCATTCGTCAAAGTGGACGGGCAGGTCGTTCTGACTGCTTCCGTCGAACCCGAAAGCAAAATCTCCGAACTTCAATGGACATCGAGCGACGACACCGTCGCATCGGTGGATAACGGCGTCGTTACCGCCAACAAACTCGGCACGGCGACCGTAATCGCATTCATCGACAACGTCATCGCAAGTTGCAAAATCAACGTCGTCGAAACATCGGTAGAAAAAATCACTCTCGACAAAACCGAAATCTCTCTCGGCGTAGGCGATACCGAGCAACTCTCGGCGACCGTAGAGCCGGAAGATGCCGAAAACAAGAACATCGACTGGTATGCGGAGGACGAAACCGTCGCCAAAGTCAAAGAGGGACTGGTTACCGCACTCAAAGCGGGCAAGACCAACATCGTAGCACGCATAGGTCATGTGGTGAGCAAGTGCGCCGTAACGGTAACCGCCATTCCGGTAACCGGCATCACCATCGAACCAACCACGGCGGAAATCTCGGAGCACGAGACCGTGATGCTCACCGTAACCATCACTCCCGCCAACGCGACCGACAAGACTCTCGACTGGGCAACCGACAACCCTAAAATCGCCACCGTCGCTCAGGTAGACGGCATGGACAACATGTGCGTCGTTTCGGGTGTCGGCGCAGGAAAGACCGTGATTACGGCATTCGCAGCCGACGGCGAACTCTCGGCTTCGTGCGAAGTAACCGTCAAAAAATCCGAAACTCCGCAGGCTGCGCCGAAGGTCGGCGACTATTACTACTCCGACGGAACATGGAGCGACGGAGGTCTGATAAGCATGGACCTCGACGGCACCAATGCCGTATGGGCGGAGAACAAACCTGCTCCGATTGCGGGCAAAACGGTTATCGGCATCGTCTTCCAGACCGACCCTAACCGTATCGCATCGTCGGAGAAGGAGCGCGGATTCGTGCATGGATATGTCGTGGCGGCAAAGAGCGCACACGGTTCCGAGTTCGAGACTACGCGCTATTCGTTCCAAGGCGTAGACTGCATAAGCCCTTGCAAAGTCGGCAGCACGTGGTATAAGAATATAGACGGATGGTACGAAACCAACCATGTAATCTCGGAATACTCGACCATACTAAATCAATTCCCTGCATTCGACTGGACAAGAGATTTCAAGCCTACCGCACCGACCAAGAGTAGCGGATGGTTCCTGCCTTCGACGGGACAGATGTGGGACATGGTGGCTAATCTCTGCGGAAGCGAGGTCGCCCAATTCCTCAAAGAGAACCGCACCAACGGTTACGATGCCACATATTATGTTTCGACGCATGTTTCTTGCGATGCGCTCGACAATTTCAACGAGAAATTCTCGCTGATTCCGGACAATCAGAAGGAAATCCTCAAAGTAAAGGATACATACCGCGGAACCTGCCCGATTTGGACATCGTCGGTATACACCCCCGGTGAAGCGGCATGTACGTTCCACATAGGAAACCGCGAATCGACGGACGGAACGCCAGGCGCGCTCGTCGAGTGCATGGCTGACTGGATGGACGATATGTGCTACGCACGCTTTATACTCGCATTCTAAACCGAAGAACAAGGTTAATGAGCAAAACCACTAATATATGTGTATTATGAAAAACAACGGAAAAGAGTACGCAACACCGACATTTCGGGAGTTGAACGTAAACATCGAAGCCGGATTTCAGGCTTCCGGCTATGGAGACCACGGAGACCCTATCACCCCGGGCGACGGAGACTACAATTGGTAAACATTAAAAATGGAGAGAATTATGAAAAAGTTATTATACGCAGCGACCGCGCTCGCCATTTTCGCAGGATGCTCGAAAGACTTGAACGAAGCACCGGCAACCGTATCCGGAACGAAAGGCAACACGTTAGAACTCAACCTCGCAGTAGCCGAAGATTCGCGTGCAATCTTCGACGGCGACAGCCATATCAAATGGGAGAAGGGCGACAAACTCGGTGTTATCGCCACAAAAACGGCAGAAGAGACGAAAGGACAGAACAACTTTAATGTCGGTTCGCTTACCATAGCAGACGAGACAGCGAATAAGCCGGTATTCACCGGAACCGTCGAACTGGACACGGATGCAGGCGAGAATCTGTATATCGCCGGTCTTTACCCGTATTCGGCAATCGGCAACCTCTCTAACTGGAATTTAATCGGCGTAGAGGTAAATCTCTCGACAAGTCAGGCTCCTTCGCAGGCTTCGTGGGACGGCGCAGCCGACGTCATGCTGATGAAGCAGGTGCCGATTACAGCCAAGGCTTATGAAAGTGTCAGAGACTACGACGGTTGGGACTATTATTACTATTGGAAATGGACTGCCGATGCAGAGATTACGTTCGCACATATTTTCGGTTTCGGCTGCATCGAATTCGGCACTCTTCCGCAGGATATAGCGAATGAGACCGTAAGCAAGGTTACAATCACCGCAACAGGCGAGGCACAGAATATCGCAGGCAAATTCAAAGTCAATCTCAATCAGGATGTATTCTCGCCGGAATTCACAATCACCGACAGCACAACCGCAAACTCGATTTCGCTCAACTGCGACGGCACTGCCGCTTTGAAGGATTTCAAAGGCTGGTTCGTTGCCAATCCGGGTCTTTACGACGTAACCATAGACGTTGCGACATCGGGACACAAAATCTCTTTCGCGCGAAAAGGTCTGAAAATCGAACGTGCGAAAATCGCCAAACCTGTCATAAACTATAAAGACGGAGATATTTCGGAATCTACCGATGTCGACCTGACGGGTGGAAAATCATGGCAGCACGACACCAATATAGCGTATGCCGCAACCGGAGAGAATCAATTCTTCTCGAAAGCCAGTTCGACCGCAGATTGGGGAACCGGCGAAGGTGTAAAGACCATGACCTACTCTCTCGCATACTCTGACAAAAATAAGACCTACTACGGAAAATACTACGATTTCAACGGTCGCGCAGTACAGAACATTACCGACAACGGCGTTGATAAGACGAGCAATATCACCATCACCTCGGGTGCAATGTACAAAGGCATCGAAGGTATCAAGGTAAATGCCGGAAATCACTATAAGTGGGATTTGGGCACTAAATCGTGCGATATATCCGCAGCAATCATCGACAATAAAGGTGTCGAGCATCTTTTGGGCGCAGCACAGAAGATTACAAACGACGGTGTTGCGGAAGGTACGAATTATTACTTCGTAGTAGGAACCGACACTCCGTCAGACGGTGTAGTCAAGTTGATATTCGACAATTTCAGCGATAATTCGTCGTCGTCATCCAATCTTTACTTGGGTCAATTGAGCGTGAATCCGGAACCGGGCATTTCGTTCGAATCGGATGTACTCGAACTCGGTTACAAGGCTTGCAGCGGCACGACGAACGTTTCGATAGTTTGTGCCAAAGAGAATCCGACGGTTACGACCGATGCCGGTTGGCTCAAAGCGACTATCGACAACGGCGTAATATCTTACACGGCAGAGGCGAATACGGCATCCGAGAAGCGTGTCGGCAATATCATCGTCAAGGCAAAAGGCAATGGCGAGGCAAGCAAGTCGCTCCCTGTATACCAGTATTCGGCAATCGACCTGACGGGCGGAAAACTCTGGCAGCACAACACGCATACCGCATCTAATGGAGGCGACAGCGAAGGAAGATTCTTCACGAGCAAGAACACCGTTGCTACATGGGGAACGTTGGAAGGTATGCCTACCGCAGACTTCTCGTTATACTGCATATCCAACGGCACGCAGCCGACAACCGTTACTCCGGCAGCCGAGAAAGTCAACGACATTTATGTACAGAATTTGCGGGCATCCAATTTCAAGACCGGAGCAATCGTCATCGAATCGAAAAACGCATTCAAGGGTATAAACAATATCAAGGTTCACGGCGGTATGTCTTCGGGAACCGATACCTGCGACATCGAGGCTTACGTCATAAATGACGACGGAACTAAGACCCTCATAGGCGAAAAGCAGGTACTCGGCGGCAGCCCGGCAAATCCGAGTGGTACGGACTTCTATTTCGATGCAGCGAATGCACCGTTAGAGGGCAAGGTACAAATCGTATTCTCCAACTGCTCGGTAAGCACTTGCTACAATCTCTATATCAGCGAACTCGATGTGAATCCGGCACCGAATATCGTGGCTACACCCGACCACATTTCGCTCGGCAGCAACGGCGGTAACGGCGAAATCGTACTCGCTGTGGCTTGTGCGACAGGCGCACCGAAGATCGAGCCCAAAGCAGATTGGATTACGGTATCGTATGCCGACGGAATAATCTCCTACACGGTAGCGGCAAATACCGAGGATGAAAAGCGTGTAGGCAATATAGACGTAACTGCAACGGGTAATTCGACCGTCACCAAGTCCATCGTAATTTCGCAACTCGGAAACAAATATGCAGAATTTACGCTGCATATCACTCCGGAGATTCTCGTCGCAGACTTAGAGAAGGCAAAAGAGATTTATTTGGCGACAAGTACCGAAAAATTCTACGACTCTACCGCTTTGTCGTTTGAAACGACGCTGACGGCAACCGCGACCGACGGCAGCGGTCTGACAAAGGATATCGCCATGAGCTTCAACTATATCAAGTACGAAACCGTAAAGGTCGGTTATCTCTCGTTCAACGGCAACTACCCTACTAAGACTACCGGTTACATGAATAACACGACACCGATAGGCGTAATTACAAATATAAACTATCTCAACGGTTCATCTTCACCATCATACACAACTGTCTACACCGGCACATCATTGGAGAGTCTGACCAAAGAAAGTCCGAAAAAGACAGAAGATAATTATCCTAAATATACATGGGATTTATCGGTTGCAGAGGAGAATGCGTACGGATTTTTCCAGATGAAACAGGGGTACGTCGGTAAACTTTATGAATTTACTGTAACATTCATTGCCGAGAAATAATTCCTCAACAAAGCGAATCATTCACCAACGCAGCGGACATTCGTGTGTCCGCTGCATTTTTTAGTGAAAAGGAACTGTCGATAAAAATAAGGACATTAGGGACTTTAAGGACGTTAAAGTCATTAAGGTTCTTGAAGTCTTAACGGCAAAGGACGTTATTGTCGGGAAAAATTAGTACATTTGTTGCACATTAAATAAATGAAAGTAATGAAAAAAACTGTTTTTGCCTCTATGGGAATTTTCGCAATGGCGTTGGGCGGCTGTTCGTCCGCGCCGAAACACGAATCGGACTGGATAGTGGACAGATTCGACGACATCAAGGTAATCCGCTACGAAGTGCCGGGATTCGAGAATCTGCCGCTGAACGAGAAAGTGCTGGTCTACTATCTCGCCGAAGCCGCCAAATGCGGACGCGACATACTGTTCGACCAGAACTTCAAGTACAATCTTGCGATTCGCCGTACATTGGAGCAGATATACACGAATTACGACGGCGACCGCAGCGATGCCGATTTCGTCGCGATGGAGAAATACCTCAAAAAGGTATGGTTCGCCAACGGAATTCACCACCACTACTCGAACGACAAATTCTCGCCCGAATTTTCGCGCGAGTGGTTTGCCGCGCAACTCGCAGCGTGCAACGTCGAATGCCCCGTTCCGGCGGAAGAACTCGCCGAAGTGATTTTCAATCCGGAACTCTACGCATCGAAACTCGACCAGACGGCAGGCATCGACATGGTAAAGGCTTCGGCGGTGAATTTCTATGACGGCGTAACCGAAGCCGAGGTGCAGGATTTCTACAAGAAGATGGCATCGGTGAACGACCCGCGCCCGATTTCCTACGGTCTCAACTCGAAACTCGTCAAGGAGAACGGCAAACTCGTCGAGAAAGTCTGGAAAGCGGACGGCATGTACGGCGAGGCGATATCGAAAATCGTCTACTGGCTCGAAAAGGCGGAAGGCGTTGCCGAGCAGCCGCTCAAAGGCATAATCGCCGACCTGATAAAGTATTACCGCAGCGGCGACCTGCGCGATTTCGACGCTTACAGCATCAACTGGGTGAAAGATACCGAATCGAACATCGATTTCGTGAACGGATTCATCGAGGATTACAGCGACCCGCTCGGACGCAAGGCTTCGTGGGAGGGCAACGTAAGTTTCCTCGACAAAGAGGCGTGCGAGCGCACGAAAATCATCGCTGCCAACGCGCAGTGGTTCGAGGACCACTCACCTATCAACCCCGCCTACCGCAAACCGGTCGTAAAGGGCGTTTCGGCGAAGGTAATCACCGTGGCGATGCTCGGCGGCGACTGCTACCCTGCCACTCCAATCGGAATCAACCTGCCTAACGCCGACTGGATTCGCAAGGAGTACGGTTCGAAATCGGTAACGATAGACAACATCACCTACGCGTACAATCAGGCGGCTCTCGGAAACGGATTCCAAGAGGAGTTCGTACTCCGCGACGAAGACCGCAAGCGCATGGCAGAGTACGGCAAACTCGCCGACGACCTCCACACCGACCTGCACGAATGCCTCGGACACGGTTCGGGACAGTTGGCAGAGGGCGTTCGCGGCGGAGAACTCGCATCGTACACATCGACGCTCGAAGAGACCCGCGCCGACCTGTTCGGACTCTACTATCTGGGCGACCCGAAGATGGTCGAACTCGGTCTTATCCCGACGCTCGACCTCGCCAAGGCACAGTACGCATCCTACATCATGAACGGTCTGATGACGCAACTTTCGCGCATCGAACTCGGCAAGAACGTCGAGGAGGCACACATGCGCAACCGCAAGTTGATTGCGGAATGGTGCTACGAGAAAGGCAAGGCGGACAACGTGATAGAGTTCGTCAGGAAGAACGGCAAGACATACGTTGTCGTAAATGATTTCGACAAACTGCGCACGCTCTTCGGCGAGATGCTCTGCGAGGTTCAGCGCATCAAGAGCGAGGGCGATTACGAAGCGGGCAAGGCTTTGGTCGAGAATTATGCGGTCAAGGTAGACCCGAAACTGCATAAGGAGGTCCGCGAGCGTTACTACGCACTCGGCATCGAGCCTTACGGAGGATTCGTCAATCCGGAATACGAACTCGTCGAGAAGGACGGCGAAATCGTGGATGTGAAAATCACCTATCCGAACGACTACGTCGGGCAGATGCTGCACTACTCGAAAGACTATTCGTTTCTGCCGACGCTCAACTAATCGAAGGCACAAATTCATAATCGGGGATACGGGTTTCGACCGGCGTATTCCCGATTATCGTTTATCGGCGCATATACATAATTATGCAATCAGAGTGCTATTTTATTGGATATTTTTCAATTATTCCAAATAAATTTGCCTATCTTTGTACGTATATTTATGAGCGATATTGCCCGCACAACCCGTTGCGGCACGAAATGAACACATTACATAGTTACATCAATATGAAGAAATTATTTTTAATGGCGACGCTCGCCGTCGCATCGTCGGTCCTGTTCTCCGCATGCTCCGAAAAGAGCGAGGACAACAATGAGCCGGCAGCCGAAATCAAGGTCAAGAAATCGGCGATAACGGCATCGGCGGACGAAGCCGAGTACACCATCGAATACACCATCGCGGGGGGGGGAACGGAGAAGACCAAAATCGCTTCGGCAACCACTGACGACGAGTGGATAATCATCGAGGAGGAGAACGAAGGTTCGATACTCGTCGGAGTTATGGAGAACGAATCCTCCGAAAGCAGGACCGGCACGATTACACTGTCATACAAAGGTGCACCGGACGTTTATGTAATCGTATTGCAGAACGCATCCGCCAAATCGCAGGTCGATGCCAACATGAGGTTCAATATCGATATAAAAAATGTGGATGCATGGAGCGTATCGTTCACCATAACGCCTACCACCCAGTCCACCTACTATTACGGCGTAGTGGACAAGCGCACCTACAACAAATACGGCGCGGAATTCGCCATAAATCAATTAGTAGAGGGCATCAAGGCAAGCATAGCGCAGGACCCGTCGCAGACGGTCGATGATTTTCTGGCGAAAGGAACGGAGAAGTATGAGTTTTCGGAATTATGGTCGATGACGGACTATTATCTGGTGGCATTCGACCTCAACGCCTCGTACATGTCCAGCGGCAATGTAACCGTCAAGGAATTCACCACCGACGTAGTGGCACCGAGCGCAAGCAGTTTCACGATTACCGCCGATGGGGCGAACATAACCGTCAAACCGAGAAACACGAGCATGAAGTATCTGTTCGATGCCGTAAACATAGAGTATTTCTCGCAATTCCCGATGATATACTATCTCGCATACGACTGCATGGACAGACTCAACCAGAAAGGGGTCATCAAACAGCGGCTCTCGACCGGCACTGCGTCGTATGACTTCTCCGCCGAACTCGACACGGACGAATTCGAAGATTTCGTGGCGTTCGCATTTGAATCCGACGGCAACTGGAATTTCGAGCAACCGGGGCTTAACGATAAGACCATAACTTTCGTGAAGTTCCATTACGACCCGTCGGCTTCGACCGCACAAATCGCAGGAACCGCACAATCGGTACTTCCGAAAACATTCATCGGTAAAACAATCGGAAAATAGGCGGATGTATGAAAAGACTGTTTTTGATGATGACGGCAGCACTGCTCGCCGTATCGTGTTCGGAAAAGAATATAGGCGAAGAAACCGCAGCGAAGATAATCATCGGCACGAAATCGGTTAACGCCGCCGCCGAGGGAGGCAAATACGATTTCGGCTACACAATCGAAGGCAATTACGACGGCAATATATACGTCGGTTACGACTGCGACTGGATAACGGTAGACGTCGGAGATTCGAGCATATTCCTCGACATCGAACCCAATCCGTCCGAGGATGCCAGAACCGCCACTTTGTCGTTCGGTGTAAACGGGTCGGACGCAGTCTTCGTGTTGGTCGTACAGAAAGGTAAAACGCCCGAACCGGTAAACGAAGAGATGTTCTCAATCGACGTTGCCGACATCACGACCAACTCCGCGACCGTAAATATCTCGCCGGTCGGTGGACACAACAAGACATATCTTTACAGCGTCGTGGACAAGAAGTCGTATGAACTGTACGGCAGCAAGGCATATATCGAGGCATGTATAAAGCAAATCGACTATTTAATCGAACTGTCCATAAAATACGACCCGGTGCCGCGCACGTTCGGAGATTTTCTGTTGCGCAACGCATCCGTCAATCCGGCATCGTCGCTCAATGACGATACCGAATACTACGCCATAGCATTCGACCTCGACGTGAACAAGAAGTACAGCGGCAACATAACACTGAAAGAGTTCAAGACCAATAAAGCCGCGCAGTCGTCGAACAAGTTCAAACTCCAAATGCAAGGTTCGGTATTGAGCGTTACGACGACCAACAACGACACTTACATCTGCGACGTTCTGACGAAAGAGTCGTGGAGCGAGTTCTCAACGCCGAGAGAGGTAGCGCAGATGTTCGTTTCGACAATGAAATCTTACGGTTATCTCGGCATGTACATAGTAAGCGGTTCGCAAAGTAAGGATTTCGCATCCACGCTCGACCACTCCGGCAACTATGTAGCATACGCTTTCGGTTACAGCGATGACAGCAAAACCGGTGGAATCACTACCGAAATCGAATACATAGAGTTCTCCTACAAGGCGTCGGCATCGAGTGCGACGATAACCAGGCAGGGTCGCATATCGGCGTCAGTCGGCAAGCCAATGATTAACGGGAGATAGGCAGTTTCAGCACCACTAAAACAGGCAGTAGAAGAATTTTCTACTGCCTGTTTTATTTAGGGACTTTAAAGTCTTTAAGGTCCTTAAAGAAGAAATGTGGCAGCACTTTCGTGCTGCCACATTTCTCAAATAATCACATCGGGTTTAGTAACCGAAAATCTCCTCCTGCGATACGAAGTTGAGTTTACCCAGCGAGCGCAGGTAAGCCATATCGAGGTCGTTCTTGTCGCCGAGAATACAGTAGTTGTACTTTCTGCCGCGGATATAGTTCTGCTGGAACTCCACCACGTCGGCGAGCGTCATGTCCTTTATCTGCTCGTAAACCGCCTTGTTTCGGTCGATGTTGGAGTCGATGCCCATTTGCAAATTATCGACGTAGGTCCAAAGCACCGACATCTTCGTGGTGCGGTTGGTCGCGATATTGGCGAGTATACCCTGCTTCGAGAGTTCGAATGCGGCTTCCGATTGAGGCATGTTCTCGATAATCTCGTCGAATGCCTCGACAGCCTGATGTATCTTGTCGTTCTGCGTAGCGATGAATGCCGAGAAGCAATAAGGGTTCTCGCCCGTCAGCCCCTCAGCCAGATTGGCATACGCCGAATATGCCAGACCGCGAGCCTCGCGCATCTCCTGAAATACTATCGAGTTCATGCCGCCGGCGAAGTAGGAGTTGTATATGTTGATGAGCGGGTCGAGCGCGACATCGAACTTGTCCTGCTCGCGGCACGAGTACTGGCGGTAATAAACCTGCTTTGCATCGTACTGGGCGAACGTTACGGTAGGTTCGGTAACATATTTCATCTGCGCAGGCTCGTACTCTACATCGACGAGGTTATCCGCCAGATGATGCGAATTGTTGAGCGTCTGCACGAGTTTGCCCTTGGCGACCGGACCGTAGTAGAGTACGCGGTGGCGCAATCCCGAAAGACCGCGGATGCACGAAAGCAATTCTTCGGACGAGATGGACTTCAACGCATCATTGGTGAGCGTGCTGCGGCGTATCAGTTCGGGACCGTACATGCAGTAGGTCGTCAGTGCGCCGAAGTTGGCACGCTGCTCCAACTTGTTGTTCTCGCGCATCTTCAACAGGTCGTTCTTGACTTCGGCGAGAACCGCCTCGTCGCCCTGCACGTTAGCCATGTAGTCCTCGACGACAGCCATCGCCTTCTCCATGTTCTCGGCGATACCGTTGATTGTTACGTAAGTGCGTGTGCGGGTAGTCGAGATATTGAAATCGCAAGCCAAAGCGTAGAGTTCGCGCTGAATCTCTTCGAGAGACTTGGCGTCGGTGCCCAGCAGGTTCATATACTCTACCGCCGCCGAGATTTTAGGGTCGGTCATCGTGCCGAAATCGTAGAGATAGATGAGGCTGAACAGGTCGTTCGTCTCGTTCTTCTTGTAAAGCACGTCGATATTGCCATTCATCTTGGTTACCGCCATATCCTTGTCGAAATCGATGAATACCGGCTCGACAGGAGCGACCTGCGAATTCTGAATCGCAGCGAGGAATTCGCTCGTTTCGTCGCGGTTGGTGGCAATAGGGGTAATCTGCGGCTTCTCAATCTTCTTCTGGTTCTTGTCCTCGCCCTGACGCTTGAATACTATGGAGTAGCCGTTGTCGGTCAGGCGTTTCTGCGCCCATGCAACCACATCCTCCTTGGTAATCTTCGACGCGCGGTCGATGGTCGAAACGACATCAGCCCAGTTCTCGCGGTGGATGAACGAATGCGCCATCATGTATGCGCGCTGGAAATTATCCTCTATTTCGGACATGCGCTCGCGCTTGAAATTGGCGATAATCGATTCGAGCAACTCCTCGTCGAACTCGCCGTTGCGCAATTTGGCAACCTCGCCGAGCATCAAGTCGCGCACCTCTTCGAGAGTCTGTCCCTGCTTCGGCGCACCTATCATGATAAAGAATCCGGCATCCGAAAGTTGGTCGCCTATGGCGGCACCGCCGAGAATCTTCTGTTTCTGCAAAAGGTCGGTATCGAACAGACCGCACTTGCCGTTGTAGACGATATTCGACACGATGTCGAGCATCAGCGCATCGTCGCTGCATGCGTCGCCGGTCGTCCAAGCCATGTAGGCAGCCTCCATTTCCAATCCGTATACGTCGGCGGAACGAGGTTCTGCAACCGGCTCGACAGCCGCAGCAACCGGCTCGGGAAGATTCCCGTTAGGTTTCAGACCGCCGAAATACTTGTCGATGATTTCGATTGTCTTGTCGGGGTTGAAGTCGCCTACCATACATATAGCCATGTTGTTAGGCACGTAATACGTCTTGTAGTACTCCTTGATGTTGGTTATCGACGGATTTTTCAAATGCTCCTGCAAACCGATGACGGGATGATGTCCGTAAGGATGATTGGGCATAGCCAGTGCGACGAGTTTCTCGAACGCCTTGCCGCCGTCGTCGGTCAAGCCCATGTTGTACTCCTCGTAGACGGTTTCGAGTTCGGTGTGGAATCCGCGGATAACCGCATTCTCGAAGCGGTCTGCCTGAATCTTCGCCCAGTTCTCGATTTGGTTGGACGGGATGTTCTCGATATAGGTAGTTTCGTCGCTCGACGTCCACGCATTCGAACCGCTGGCACCGATTGCGGTCATGAGTTTGTCGTATTCGTTAGGAATGGCGAGTTTCGACGCCTCCTGCGACACGCTGTCGATTTGCGCGTAGATTGCCTTGCGCTCCGCATCGTCGGTCGTCGCACGGTAAACCTCGAACAGACGCTCGATTTCGTCGAGCAGAGGTTTCTCGGCTGCGTAATCCTGCGTACCGAACTGCTCGGTACCCTTGAACATCAGATGTTCGAAATAGTGAGCCAGACCGGTCGTTTCGGCAGGGTCGTTCTTCGCGCCGACACGGACGGAAATAAGCGTCTGCACACGCGGTTTCTCCTTGTTCACCGACATGTAGACTTTAAGTCCGTTGTCGAGAGTATAGATACGTGTGGCGGTCGAGTCGCCCGACACGGTTTCGTACCTGTACTTCGAGCATGACGCCATTGCGAATACCGCAACGAGCATCAGCAAAAGATTGATTTTTTTCATATTATATTAAAATTGGATGAGTAACTAACCTTTTTATAACGTGCGGCTTGTGCCGTTTATTGTTCCGATGCGTAAAAATCGCCTCCGAATCAGAAAAACGATACCGCCCAGTCGCGCACGACCGGATAAATGTCGCCCCACACGCGGACGAGCATCGCTATCGAGAGTGCGAGTTTCATTCCCGTACCGACGACGAACGAAAGGAACGAACCGAATCCGACCTTCAACGCCCGCGAAGTATCGTTGCCGTCGTGCATCAGTTCGCCTATTACGGCTCCGACGAAGGGACCCGCAACAGCACCCAAAATATTGCCGAAAACGATTCCGACAATCAGACCTGCCGTTGCGCCGCGCATTCCGGCTTTCGTGCCGCCGAAGAGTTTGGTCATATAGGCAGGCAGGAAATAGTCCGCCACCGACACAGCGACGGTCAGCAGCAGAAATATCCAGACCGCAGAGGTCGGGACAGTCGAAAAAGAGCAGAAATAGGAACACAGCAGACCGGCGTATGCCAGCACCACACCGGGGATTATCGGCACGATGCAGCCGACGATACCGATTGCAACGAGCAGCAGAGCCGATATGGAGAGCAGCCAGTCCATGTTTCCCGAAACGGATTACTCGACGATGCGGTTGGTCGCCGTGTCTGGGAAAACCACATGGGGAGCGAACGTCTTCGCCTCCTCGAAATCCATCTGTGCGTAAGAGATTATGATTACGACGTCGCCGACGCTCGCCTTGTGCGCCGCCGCACCGTTCAGGCATATCACGCCGCTGTCGCGACGACCCGGTATGGCGTAGGTTTCGAGGCGTTCGCCGTTGGTAACGTTCACCACCTGCACCTTCTCGCCGCGGATTATGTTGGCAGCCTCCATCAGCGATTCGTCGATGGTGATGCTTCCGACATAATCGACATTGGCTTCGGTTACGTGTACGCGGTGTATCTTGGATTTCAGTATCTCGATAATCATATCGGTATCTTCTCTATTTCAGTTTTATGTTGTCTATCAAGCGTATCGCACCCGCCTGAACTGCTATGCAGCCCTGAATGCGCGGGCTTTCGTCCCACGAATGAACCTGCTGCATCGTCAGTGCGTCCACCGCCTGAAAATATATGGTTTCGAGCAGCGGTTCGGCATTCACCTGCTCCACTACCCATGCCGAAAGTTCATCGGGCGTCATCTCACCGGTTTTCGATGCGGCGGAGGACAGCACCTCGTAGATATGCGGTGCGGCTGCACGGTGCGCCTTGTCGAGCAATGTGTTGCGCGACGAACGGGCGAGACCGTCGGTATCGCGGATAATCGGGCAGTCGACGATTTCGACTTTCAGCCCCAACTGGGCGACCATCGCGCGGATGACGGCAATCTGCTGGAAATCCTTCTCGCCGAAATACGCCTTGTCCGGCTCGACGATAGAGAACAGACGGCTCACAACCTGCGCAACGCCGTTGAAATGTCCGGGACGCGTCGCACCCTCCATAACCTTGTCGACGAGTCCGAATTCGAACACGCGGGTATCGGGTTCGGGATAAATCTCCTCGACGGTCGGGAACAGCACATAGTCCACTCCGGCGGCTTCGAGCATCGCGGCATCGGCTTCCGGCGTCCGCGGATAATTTTTGAGGTCGGTTTTGTCGTTGAACTGTGTAGGATTGACGAACACGCTGACTACCACGGTATCGCACTCCTTGCGCGCACGCTCCACGAGCGAAATATGACCTTCGTGAAGTGCGCCCATAGTGGGAACGAAACCCACTTTTCCGTTGCGCACGACCCGAAGAGCCTCACGCAACTCCTTAACTGTTGCAAATGCTTTCATTTCCGATATATGCAATTACATATAGCGGCGCAAAGTTATAAAAAAAACAAAACGGATAGTTATTTTTCGGCGAAATTAAACCCGTATTCGGCAAATAGGCTCGTAAAAAACGTCATACAGAGCATAGCAACCGGCACTAACAGATGTCGAATCGGCGTTCGTGTTCGCCCGTAACCTCGATACGCACAATCATGGCATCCTCGGGCAGCAACTCCTCGATTTTCTCGGGCCACTCGACGAGGCACAAATCGCCCGAATAGAAATATTCCTCGTAACCGAGGTCGAAAGCCTCGGCGACGGAGTTTATGCGATAGAAATCGAAATGGTACACCGGTTTGCGGTCGCCGGTGTAGTACTGGTTCACGAGCGCGAAAGTCGGGCTGGTTACCGTATCGCGCGAACCCAAACGCTCCATTATGGCACTGATAAGGGTCGTCTTGCCGGCACCCATCGCGCCGCAGAAAGCCACCACCGTGCGTCCGTCGAGCGACTCCACGACGGCGTCCGCCACTTCGGGCAGTTCGGAAAGCGAATCTATCGAAACGGTTTTCATCACTGTTTGCAATTTAGTTCGCCGCAAAGATAAACATTTTCCGCGACATCGGGATAAAGTCTTTAAGGTCTTTAAAGTCGTTAAGGACTTTAATGCCCTTGAAATTTTCCGACACAGGATTTCGGTGTTGCAATTTACCCGACTTTTACATACCTTTGTACGAACATTTTAACGAACACGGAAAGTGTAAGTTTATTCCCGAATCGTGAACGTAGGAAATTCATTTGGACTGGGAATGAGCAATCACCACTGCGTCGTATCCGTATCATACGGATATAGGCGTGGGAGTTTGATGCTTATTTTATGTCCAAAGGTAATCCTACGACCTACATTTCGGAAATAAGTTTTCGGCACCACGCTTTCTTTTTTATTATCGGCGATTGAGGTGCGGGTCGCAACCATTCAAAAAACTTAAATTTATGAATCAACTTTTACAAGAACAAATCGCGCCGCCATTGAAGAAAAGCGTGAAAGTCAAATAAATCGCAGCGGCGATATTTTTGATTATCGGACTTATTATCCCGCACATAAGGGATACCTCGTTAATATTCTTTGGGGTTGATTTCTTATATAACGATATAAATAGAATCATTTTATATATCAATGTAATTGATATTTCATCTTATTTATTATACACAATCGGATTTATCATTTTAAGCACGATTCCGCTCAATCGCCCGACCAAACTTATGATGTATACGCTAATCGGAATAGAATTACTTTTTGCAATCGATATAATACAGTTTTTATACAAAACATCACTCCCAATACCGATCTATTATATTAGTATTATAGGCTGTCTGTATGCCTATTCGATAATCATAAAGAACAATTCCATTTCACAAAACAGCATAAAGTGGATAAATATCTTATGTATAGCCACAATCGTAAATTTATATCAAACATTGTATTTGTTATTCGTAAATCCTTGGCTTAGGGAATCTTTCGGCAGAGAATACTTGGGAGATACATTTATAACAGACTTCGGTTTCTCATATATTTGGCTGATTCTGATGATAGTCGCATACGTCAAATTCTGCCGATGCGAGGCTTTCGACGGGAATCCCGACACAAACGGCGATGCAACCGTATCATATTCCCCGCTGAACAAATACACTGCTTCGCTGTTCATCACTACTGCCGTCATCATAGGAACGCTGATAGCGTACTATAAATTTATCGCGCCCGAATTGATGAATCTGAACATTTAACCATAATACAAACATTAAAACATATTAGATTATGAAATTCTTATCCTATATTCTATTTATAGACAAAATCTGGGGCGAAAAAATATCTGCAAACAACTGGCTGTTGCCGTTATCCATTCTGGCAGCAGCATTGAGCGGTGTCGTATTCGGTGGCGGAATGGTTTTCCAATACGTTTCCAATACCACTCTTATAGGTGTTGGAGGTTCGCTGATAATGATATGGGGGTACAATCTCGCAGAGTCGATAATCGCATCGAAAACTCCGCTTGTAGCATTAGGTCGCTCGGTATTGACACTCGTAACGATAGTCGCAGTTTTCGTATTGAGTTGCGTCGCATCGGTCGTCGTACTGGTAATAATAACATTGTTACTGTTGGCTCTCCTAATATTAGTCGTTGCATCCAAAGGGCTGCTCGGAGAAGGAGGAAAAAAATTCATACTCGACAATGGCGATGAAGTAACTAAAAACGATGGTCTGTTTGGAGACGGCAATTATTACAGTACAACCGGAAGCGGCAAGGTATACTCATCAAGCGATGAAAGAACCTTCCGCGAGGAATAACACGCAGCAGTTAAAGTCCTTAAAGTCTTTAAGGTCATTAAAGACCTTATTGACCCTACAAAAAACTGGGATGGTCGAAAACCATCCCAGTGCAATATTCAGTATAAAATCGTTAATGATTTTAAGGACTACCGTTTCGGTTGGAGGACGATATATGGCACTATCATCTCCTCCATCGAGATGCCGCCGTGCTGGAACGTATCGCGATAGTAGCGGATATGACGGTTGGCATCGTTGTTATAGACCAGAAAATCGTGGTTATATGCGAAGATGTAACTCGACGACAGATTTATCGACGGCAACTGCACCTCCTCCGGCTTGGTGATTTCGTACACCTCCTTATAATTATACGCCAGATTGCGTCCCGTCTTGTAGCGCAGGTTCGCCGACGTTTCGCGGTCGCCCTGAACCTTTATCGGATTGTCCACACGAACCGTGCCGTGGTCGGAGGTGATGATTACCGTATGCCCCTGCTCCGAAAGCATGCGCAGCAGCGTGAACAGGTCGGAGTGTTCGAACCACGAGCGGGTGAGCGAACGGAAAGACGCATCGTCCTCCGTCAGTTCGCGAATGACATCGGTTTCGGTTCGGGCATGCGAAAGGATGTCGAGGAAATTATAGACGATGACCGAAAAATCGGCGTCGTAGACGTGGCGGATATTGTCTATCAGTTTGCGCCCCGCCTCGGGACGGACGAGTTTGTCGAACGAGCTTTTGTAGCGTTTGCCGCTCTGGGCAATCTGGCGGCGCAGGAAATCCTCCTCGTACTGGTTTTTGCCACCCTCCTCGTTGTCGTTCAACCACTTGTTCGGCATCAGTTTGTCTATCGCGAGCGGCATAAGTCCAGCGAAAATCGCATTGCGGGCGTACTGGGTCGCGGTAGGCAGAATCGCGCAATAGAAATCCTCGACAGCGACGTCGTAATATCCGCGCAGGAGCGAATTTATCGACCGCCACTGGTCGTAGCGGAAATTGTCGATAAGCAGCAGCGTCGTCTTCTCGTGCGCATCGACGACCGGAAAAATCCTGTTGCGCATCAGCGTATGCGACATCACCGGCGTATCGTCGTCGCGGCGGTTAATCCAGTCCTTATAGTTGCGGCACACGAACTTGCAGAACTCCTGATTGGCTTCGTTTTTCTGGTATTGCAGAATCTCCTTGACGCTGTCGTCGTTGGACGACGACAGTTCGATGTCCCAGCCGACGAGTTTGCGGTAGAGATTGCTCCACTGCGCGAACGACGATGCGTTCTGCACCATCTGGGCGATGCGTCCGAACTCGGCGCGATAGTCGGCGGTCGTCTGTTCGGTAACGAGTTGCTGCGAGTGGACATGTTTTTTTATGAGCAGCACCATCTGGCTCGGATTAACGGGCTTGATGATATAGTCGGCGATTTTCGAGCCGATGGCCTTGTCCATGATATTCTCCTCCTCGCTCTTGGTAACCATGATAACGGGCGTTGTTGGTCGCACGTCCTTTATCAGAGGCAGTGTTTCGAGACCGGTCATACCCGGCATCATCTCGTCGAGAATAATCATGTCGTAGGCGGTTTCGGTCGCCATGTCGATGGCGTCGTAGCCGTTGTTGCACGTATCCACGACATAGCCTTTCGACTGCAACACGAGAATATGCGGTTTCAGCAATTCGATTTCGTCGTCTACCCAAAGAATCCTTACCATATAAAATTCAAACAGTTTCTTTTATCTCTTCATATTTGTCGAACACGCGACGGATTGTCGGATACGTATTCCGCAGGTTCCGCTCCGTCGTCGGCGCGTCGCACCACTCGGCACGCTCTATGCCCTCGCTCGCCTGCGGCGTCAAATCGCAATCGCCGTCGGTCGAGAGCAGATACCAATGCGTAGTTTTCAGTTCCCACACTCCGTAAACGTCGTAGGCGTGCATCGTATTGCACAGAAAGGTTGCAATTTTCGCACCCTGCACGCCCGTCTCCTCCGCAATCTCGCGGACGGCGCACTCCTCGGCATTCTCGCCGGTCTCGATATGCCCTTTCGGCAAATCCCAGCGGTCGTTGCGGCGTATCATCACCACCTCGCCGCGGGGATTGGCGACGATGCCGCCGGCGGCAAATACGCGCTTGAAAGCGGACGACCACAGAAAGAATTCGGCATCGATACTGTCGCAGCCGTCGCCGACGCAATAGACGAGGGCGTCGTATTTCCCGAAAAATTTTACTATATTCGCAGGCGAAAGCGTTCCGTCGGCGGCAGTCCAGACATGGGTCGCGATGCCGTCGAACGCCGCAGGGTCGTACTCCGACTCCGAAACGAAATGGAACGCCTTGTCGCCGAAATATACGGTTTTGTGAAGATACTCTTTCATGAACACGGAAATTTCGTTACAAAAATACGAATAAGCGAGGGCAATGCAAAACTCAAATACGAAGAAATAAAGTCAAACCTATAAAACTATGAAAAAATCCGTTCTGTTTATGGCTCTTATGACACTTGGGCTGGGCGGCTGCAAGGATGCGCCCGCACCGCTCGAAATAGACAATTCGCTGACAGCGGAGGAGATTGCCGCCGGACGGCTCACACCGGAGGTGATGTGGAAAATGGGGCGCATCGGCTCCGCCGCGCTCTCGCCCGACGGCAAGACGCTGCTCTACACCGTCACCCGCTACAATATGGCGGAAAATCGCGGTGTTACCGTCATCGTCGCTCACGACATGTCGGACGGCTCGTCGAAAGAACTCACCGACACGTCGTCGAACAACGTTTCGCCCGCATGGAATGCCGACGGCAGCGAAATATGGTTCATGTCCAATCGCAGCGGCTCGATGCAGGTATGGGCGATGGATGCCGACGGAGAATCGGTTAGGCAAATATCCGACATCGAAGACGGCATAGAGAGTTTCGGACTTGCACCCGACGGCAAACACATATATTATACCCGCCGCGTACACGTGAAGGAGGTGAAATCGTCCGACGTCCACAAGGACATGCCGAAGTCGAAAGCGCGCATATACGACGACCTGATGTGCCGCCACTGGGATTACTGGGACGAAGGCGACTACTCGCACATCTTCATCGCCGAAACCGACGGCAAATCGTTGAAAAACGATACCGACATCATCGGTGCGGACGCTGCATGGGACACGCCGCTCGCGCCGTATTTCGACAGCGACGAAATCGCATGGAGTCCCGACGGACGGATGCTCGCCTACACGTGCAAGCCGCTGACGGGAACGGAGTATGCCCAATCGACCGACTCGGACATATTCGTCTACATGCTCGAAAACGGAGCGACGCAGAATATCTGCAAACCGATTGTGGACGGGCAGGTGCGCTACAACGGCAAAGTAGCCGATGCGATGCCGTTCGTCGGCTACGACAAGTACCCGGTATGGTCGCCCGACGGATTCAGAATAGCGTTCCGCTCGCAACGCCGCGCGGGCAACGAATCGGACAAGGAGCGTCTGTTCGTATTCGACTGCCGCACGGCAATTATGCGCGACCTGACCGAGAATTTCGACTACAATGCCGCCAACGTCGTCTGGGGCGACGATGACACGATATGGTTCATCGCACCTATCGAAGCGACGCACCAGATTTGCCGCGTTTCGCCAGACGGCGGCGAAGTGGAGGTCGTAACCTCGGGCGACCACGACATAAACGCGTTCACCATGGCGGGCGGACGATGCGTCGCAGCCGTAACGACAATCTCGATGGCGACGGAACTCTTCGACGTCAATTTGACGAGCGGCGCGCTCACGCAGATAACCTCCGTAAACAAGGAGATTTACGACAATATCCGCATGGGAGAGGTCCGGAAACGCTGGGTGCGCACCACCGACGGCAAGCAGATGCTTACGTGGGTGATTCTGCCGCCCGATTTCGACCCTGCGAAGAAATATCCTGCCCTGCTCTACTGTCAGGGAGGACCTCAAAGCGTGGTTTCGCAATTTTGGAGTTACCGTTGGAATTTCCAACTCATGGCGGCGCAGGGCTACATCGTCGTCGCGCCTAACCGCCGCGGTCTGCCGTCGTTCGGGCAGGAGTGGCTCGACCAGATTTCGGGCGACTATTCGGGGCAGAACATACGCGACTATCTCTCGGCTATCGACGACGTGGCGAAAGAGCCTTGGTGCGACGAGAACCGTTTGGGCTGCGTCGGCGCATCCTACGGAGGATACTCGGTATACTATCTCGCCGGACACCACGACAAGCGTTTCAAGGCATTCATAGCCCATTGCGGAATCTTCGATTTCGACTCGATGTACGGCGAAACCGAAGAGTTGTTCTTCGTGAACAACGACTACGGAGGCAACTACTGGGACAAGAGCAATGCCGTGGCGATGCGTTCGTATGCCAATTCGCCTCACAAGTCGGTGGACAAGTGGGACACGCCGATACTTATATTCACGGGCGAATACGACTTCCGCATCCCTTACACGCAGTCGCTCGAAGCCTTCACCGCCGCCCGTGTCCGCGGCATTCCGGCACGGCTCGTCGAGTTCGAGGACGAAGCGCACCAGGTGTTCAAACCGCAGAATTCGCTCGTCTGGAACCGCGAGTTCTTCGGCTGGCTCGACAAGTATCTGAAATAGGAGTAACCGCATAATGTAACCGCCCGAATGTTTATGTTCGGGCGGTTGTGTCTTTACATAATTACCATAACGGCTTTAAGGTCCTTAAAGCCATTAAGGACATTAAAGATACCTTTTCGTACAGACGGTTCGTTGAAGAAAACAGCCGGTTCGTTGAAATTATTTCATATATAAGGTATATGTTTCTATTTTTGCCGACGTATATCGATATATGAATATGAGGTCATTTTATATTTTCTGTCTGTCGGTCTGCTCGCTGATGCTGAACGCCTGCTCGAAAGAATACGTTTCGACGGCGTCCGATTGCGGCAAAGTGCAGGTTTCGATAGGGCAATCTCTCAAAATAGACACCCGAACATCCATCGCCGACGACGGCACGACCGCCATCTGGTCGGGCGGCGACAAAATCGCGGTATGGGCAGCCGCTTCCGACGGCACATACGCGCTCGAAGGCGAAGTATTCACGATGTGGCACTACAACGACGCACTGTCGTCGGCTATATTCACGGCTAACATAACCCCGATGACGGAGGGCGTCTACACCTATTACGCGACATATCCCGAGCCTAAATCTGTCGGCGGGACGACTGCCGTATACGAACTGCCGCAAACACAGTCCGCAAGCAGGTTCAACGGCGCGTGCGACATCATGGTGGCGCGTCCGGTCGGAAATGCAGGCGCGCTTACGGATGCGAAAGTCAATGAGATGAACTTTTCGTTCAGCCACAAGATGCACTCGCTGAAAGTGAATATCCCGCGCGGCGGCAACATGCTCGGAATGCCGATAACGCGTCTCGAATTCACGTTCCCTACGGACGTTACCGGCGATGTGGCGGTCGATATTGCCGACCCGCTCGCTCCGGCAGTGCTGACGAACGGTTCGAACAAACTGGTACTCGAAATTCCCGACGGTGCCGACGAGGGAGAATCGGTCTGGGGAATGATATTCCCGACCGACATCTCGGGCGAAATCACCTACACGGCGTATTCGGGCGGTTACGCATCGTTCCCGCGCACGATAACCGTCGCCAAAAATGCCGAAGCCGCGCATATCACGCCTATGTCGCTGCCGATTCCGGAGTTGTACCGTCTGACGGAAATTTCGCTGTCTATCGGCGAAAACAATCTCGGCGAAGATGTACAGTCGGTTTCGATTCTCAACGAAAACGGAAACGTCATCAAAACCCTGCCGGCGAATGCCGAAAACGAATATATTCTCTCCTATGAAGGAGAGTTCGATGCGGCGCAGTTCTCGGGCAGGCGGTTCACAGCCCGATTCGAGTCGGAACACGCGATAGTCGAGCAGCCGTTCACTATGCCGACAATAACGCCATACATAAAAAACATCGTCGAAAAGCCGGTCGATGTTCCATATCTGTTCTCGGAGGATTTCTCGGGCATAGGCGATATATCGCATAATGACGGATATACCTCCGGTTCAAATTCCACTAAACAAAGTGCAACATCATTCCTTTCCGGATGGACGGGCGCGCGAATCGGTGCGCAGGCGGGAACCTCAATCCGAATAGCCGCACGCCGCGAAACGAGCGCGAGATACTATGGACGAGCAGACTCCGCTCCACTCGCAAACATCAAGGCTGGTGCGTCCGTAAAGGTAGAAGTAACTTTCGATTACGGAATGGGACGGCAGGAGGGAGGAGCCTCATTATCGATGCCGCAACTCGGACAGACATGTTATCTCGGCTCGACGACCGACGGAGCGGCTCATGCCAGCAACAGCGATAACGGAACATTTACAGACGAAATATACATAAAGGAAATAACAGGTTCGTATGATTATATTCCGCATACCGACGGCAGGTTTGAAATCGCCGCTGCGCAAAACAATACCCGTATCGTGTGGAGAAACCGAAGCGATTCCAACCCAGGATTGACAAACGGTACGTTCTGGTTCTACATCGACAACGTGAAAGTGAAAATAGTGAAATAGAAAATAATAATTCCTTTGATATGAAAAAATTACTTTTAATCGCATCGGTCGCAATGATGACGGTTGCCTGCCAGAAAGTTTCGGTGGAGCAAATCGCAGGTCCGAGCGAATTGAAACTGAATCTGTCGGCTTCGGGCGCAGTCCGGAGCGTCGCTGCGGGACAGGCGGACGGCGGAATCACAATCGATGTTCCGAATCTGTCGGATTTCTCGCTGACGATAACGGGTACCGACTACAACCGCACATGGAGCAGCGTCGCGGAGTATTCGTCCGACGAGCGTTTCCAGGCGGGAATGTACGACGTATCAATCGAGTACGGCGACATCGCAGAGGAGGGTTACGGCAAGCCTTATTTCTTCGCCACGAAGAATGTCGAGGTATTCGAGCGCAACCGCACCACCAATGTCGAACTCGTGGCGACGGTCGGCAACGCGATTGTCGAAATCGCCATGACTGACAGTTTCAAGGGCTATTTCGTTTCGCACGAATTCACGCTCACGACGGCTTCGAACACCTTCACTCTCGAAGAGAATCCGGCGCAGCATCTGTTCGTCGCACCGCAGCAGGCAGTAAAAATCGACTGCACCTGCATACGTCAGGCGAATGCGGCGGCGGGAACGACCGAGAAACTCGCGACGCAGACCGTCGATGTCGCGGCGCGCACGCGATACATCGTCAAATACGACCTTCAAGAGGCGGGCAGCGTAACTGTCAGCATCTCGCTCAACGACAAAGTGATAGGCACCATCGAACTGCCTATCGAACTCAACGAAAACGCTTAAACGGATAATAACGATTACAGATATGAAAATGCCGAGAATTACAACATTGTTTACGGCAGCCGCTGCGGTTCTGCTGGCAGGCTGCATGAACGAAGACCTGCATATCGACAACCGCAACGACAAGGATGCCGAAAAAGGCTATCTCTCGCTGGCGGGACTCAGCGTCGAGTGCGTAACCGACTACAAGCCGGTGGATACGGGAGTCGAGAGCAAATCGCTCGCGGCGACGAGAGCCGGAGAACCGGACGTGAATACGTTCGACTGCATGATACTCGATGCAACGGGAACGCAGACCATAAAGACGTTCAAGTACGGTGCGCGTCCGACCGATAAAATCGAACTCGACAAAGGCAACTACATCTTCAAGATGCAGTCGAGCGAGATTCCTGCCGCAGAGTGGGAGAATCCGGTTTACGGACTGACAGAACCGTTCACCATCACGCGCAACGAAACCACATCGCTGACAGACCTCGTCTGCAAACTGCTCAACATTCAGGTTTCGGTATCCTATTCCGCCGACCTGAAAGCCGCTTTGAGCGACGACACGACTACGACGATTACCGTCGGAGGCAATTCGCTGGTATTCGCGCTGAACGAGACCCGTTCGGGATATTTCCTCGCTCCGCTGCCTAAAAACAATATCGACGTACTCGTCAAAGGTTCGTACAAGGCGGAAGGCAAGGACGAGGCGAGCCGGTTCGAAATGAACGCCACGATAAAGGATGTCAAGGGCGGTCAGTACAGCGACATCACGCTCTACATCGAATACTCGACCGAGGGCAGCATCGCAATCGATGCGAAAATCGACGGATGGGTAGTGGACGAAGAGATAGTCTGCGACTTCTCGACATTCATCTCCGAGAACATCATCGACGACGATGAGAACAAGCCTACGATAACATGGCTCGACAACGACATCGACACTCCTATCACGCTGTCGGACGACAAGTTCGATTCGCGCGGCAACTGCCTCGTCGATTTCTATATCGACGTCGAGGCGAAGAACACCATCGCATCGATGCTCATCGAGATTTCGTCATCCAACGGAGAGTTCATGTCTTCGCTCGGTTCGTACAACCTCACTTCGTCGTTCGACCTGTGCGACGCGGGTGCGGCAGGCAACTCGCTCCGAATCATGGGTTATCCGGTAAACGACGAGGTGAAGGGCAAGGAACTCGTTTCGTTCGACCTCAAACCGCAGATGAAACTGCTCAAAGAGTTCGTCGGAACGCACAACTTCAAGGCGACGGTCAAGGATGCCAAAGGCGGCATCTGCGAGAAGACGCTCTCCATCGTCATTCCGGGTGAGGAGGTCGGTCCTGTCATCAAATGGGAGGGTTACAATATCGACCAACGCTACCCTATCGTGGACGGCATGACCGTGGACATCACGGTCGACGCTCCGGCAGGAATCAAGGCTTTCGAGGTACAGATAGTATCCGATACGCTCACCCCGCAGGAACTCGCCGGCGTCGGGCTGTGCGACAACATCAACCTCGTAAATCCGGAAGATTCGGTGGACTCGACCGGCAAACTCGAAGACAAATCGGGTATCGAAGATGCACTGAAAAACTTCGGATTCCCGACCGGAAGCAGTGTGCTGAACCAGACGAGGGTCGAATTCTCCATAACTAACTTCCTCGGACTGCTTTCGTTCACGGGCAACGGCGAACACAACTTCATCATGAAGGTTACCGACAACGACGGCGTACAGAAGACAAAGACACTCATGTTGGTTAAAGAATAAAACGGCTGAACGATGAAAAAGATAGCAAACATTATGATATGCACGGTATGCGCAATGCTCGCCGTATCGTGCGTCAAGTCGTCGGACGAACCGATTCTCGAAATGTCGGGCGACGAGGGTGTACTCACCCTCAACATCGATTTCGGAACGAAAGCCGTAACCGGAGTGAATCCCGACGAGAACTTCACGCTGCGCGTCTACCGCTACGACACCGGTACGGACGGACAGCCGGCGAAAGGACTGGTGCGCAAATATACGGCACTCGCCGACGTACCTCAATACATCTGGCTGATGAGCGGTTCGTACTCGATTTCCGTCGAGGCGGGCGACAAGGAGGATGCCTCTTTCGAGAAGAAGTTCTTCAAGGGCGAAAAGGATTTTGAAATCGTCCCTCAGAAAATCGCGACAGTCGATGTGGAATGCACGATGCAGAACATCTCGGCAGCGACGTCGTTCGCAAGTTCGGTCGTGTCGAAATTCACGGGCGGCTACTATACATACGTATGCGCAACCGACGAATTCGACCTCGCGGCTGCGGAATCGGGCAAGGTTCCGACGCTGAAATACGAAAGCGACCGCACGGGATACTTCATGATGCCGGAGGGTTGCACGACGCTCTGCTGGTATTTCTGCGGAACCGACGATGAGAGCAACACCGTAACGCAGACCGGCAAGATAGCCGACGTGAAACCACTGACGCTCTACACGCTCAAATTCGCCTACTCGAAAGATGCGGGAGGCAATCTCGTGATTTCGGCTACCGTCGATACCTCGGCGGAGCATCGCGAAGACAACATTCCGTTCAATCCCGACCCTGTCGTAAAGGGCGACGGATTCGACGTCGCCGAGCCGTACAACTACACGAACGGCGAGCGTACATATATCATCACCGCTCTCGACAATATTTCGGAGATGCTGCTTACGACCGCCGACGCATCGATAAACCTGCTTTCGGGCACTTACGCAGGCATCGCCGTAACGCAGACGAGCGGCAAGGAGTACCGCGTAACACTCTCCTACGACTTCTTCAACACGCTTGCGGGAGGAACGCAGGAGATTACGTTCCGCATCAAGGATGCCAGCGGCGGTATCGGCGTGGTTCCGGTAACATACGGCATTCAGGGCGTGAATGCGATTGCACCGCAGGACTACGACCTGTGGAACAACACTGCCGATTTCTCGGCAACGGTATTCGGTTCGCCGGCAAATGCGGAAATCGCATATCGCGAAGCGGGCGGCGAGTGGTCGAAGTTCGCGGCTTCGGCGGCAGGTGCTGCAAATACGTTCAAGGCTGCCGCAACGGGATTCGCTGCGGGCAAGACCTACGAATACGCCCTCTTCCTCGGCGGCACGATAACCGGCAAGGTACTCACCGTCGCAACGCCGGCGGGAGCGCAGATTCCTAACGGCGGACTCGAAGAATGGATGATGAACGGCGACGTTTGGTGCGCTTTCTCGAGCCTTTCCAACGCATATTGGGGCAGCGGCAACGATGCTTCGGCAGGATTGCTCGGCAAAGACAGCAACCTTACCGTACCTTCCGACGAGGTTCGTCCGAATTCGACCGGAACGAAGAGCGCGTACATGCACTCGATAAAGGCAAGCCTATGGGGCATCGGCAAATTCGCGGCGGGCAACCTGTTCGTCGGTTCATTCGTGAAAGTCCAAGGTACGAACGGTATAGTAGATTTCGGACAGCCGTTCACCTTCACCGCCCGCCCGAAGGCTCTGCGATTCTGGATGAAGAACAACTGCGGAACCATCAACGAAGGCTCGTATGCTTCCGGCACCGACCTCAACAAGATATTCGTATGCTTCTGCGACTGGGAGAAGCCTTACCGCGTCGATACCAGCAACGAAAGCACGCTGTTCGACCCGGTGAATGCGGCGGGAGTACTCGCCTACGGAGTTCGCGAAAGTAAGGAATCAATCGGCGAATGGACTCTGGTCGAGATTCCGATAACGTATAAGGATGCGACCAAAGTGCCGAACTATCTCGTATTGACTTACACTTGCAGCGGCTACGGCGACTACTTCTGCGGAAGTACGGATTCGTGGATGTACGTGGACGATGTGGAATTGGTATACTAAAAAACCGACGATGCAATTTAGCAAGATTCTGACAGCATCGGCGATATTTGTCGCTACGACCCTAAACGTTTTTGCGCAGGGCGATTTGTCTGCGGCGGACACACTCGCCGTAGACAAGCCCGTCGCAGAGATGACACGCAACGAAGCACGGAAGCAGCGGGGCATATCAAACCTCAAAAACCATATCGTTCCCGCCGGTCAATGGGTGTTCGGCGGCACGCTCTCCTACTCCACCCACTCCAACGACAACTACAAACTGCTCGTGGTCGAGGGCATCGATTCGGAGGGATACACGTTCAAGGTCAGTCCGCTGATAGGATACTCCATCATTCCGAACTCCATCGTCGGAGTGCGGTTCGCCTACTCGCGTTCGTTCATGAACATCGACAATGCGAGGGTGAATCTCGGCGAAGGCGACAGCGCGCTGAATTTCGGCGTCGATTACTACTATGCGCTGAAACACTCCTACGACATCATAGCCATCTGGCGGCAGTATATCCCGCTCGGTCGCAACAAACGGTTCGCGCTGTTCACCGAATTCCAACTCTCGTTAGGCGGTTCGCAATCGAAATTCGCCGAGGGTTCGCCGATTCGCGGAACGTACTCGAAGTCGTTCAACATCTCGGGTGGCGTAAACCCGGGCATCGTGGCTTTCCTGACCAACAACATGGCTGTCGAAATCAACGTCGGTGTACTCGGCATCAACTATTCGAGTACACAGCAGGTACACAACCAGGTTACGGTCGGCAACACGAATTCGAGCATGATGAATTTCAGTATCAATATTTTCTCAATCGGCGTAGGCGTCGCATTCTATCTGTAAACGACGATGAAAATGAAGAAGATTATCACACTGCTCGCAATAGCGTTCGCCGCACAGATTGCACACGCCCAGACCGAAACGCCCGCCGCGGCATTGCAGTCCGACCTAACCGTGCAGGCGGACTCCGCAATAAACCGGCGCAAACCCACGTTAAAACGTAACAGAATCGACCGCGAGATAAACAAGAACCAATTCTCGTTCAAAGGCGAAACGATGCTCGGCATCACTGCCTCCTACGGAACGATTTCGAGCGAGGACACCGACATCGGGCTGATTCTGGACGACATAAAACTCAAAGGTTCGGTCGTAACCGTCAAACCGTTCGTCGGCTACATGTACCGCGACAACAACTGTATCGGACTGCGTTTCGGGTACACGCACATGATGGGAAACCTCGGCAACGCCACTCTCGACCTCGGCGAAGCGAACGACATCGAGGTTTCGGTAGGCAACATGCGCTACAAGAACAACGCATACGCGATAGGAATCTACCACCGCACCTACGTCGCGATAGACTCGAAGGGTCGCTTCGGCGTATTCGGCGAGTTCGAACTGTCGGGGTCGGTGGGTCGCATGGAGTTCTCGTACCTCTCCGACGACACGTGGAAAACGAGTATCTCGGACATTTACAAATGCGAGTTCTCGTTCAACCCAGGTCTGGCGGTATACATCTTCCCGAATGTCTGCGCGACGATTTCGTTCGGACTCGGAGGTTTGAGATACACTCACACCAAACAGTATGACGGCGACCACAACTTCACCGGAAAGCGCAACTACTCGAAGATGCGTTTCCGACTGAATATCGCGGACATAAACTTCGGAATGACGCTCCATCTGTGGAACAAGAAGAAGGACGGACCGATAAGAAGCAAATAAGATTATGAGACGACTGTTCGGCAAAATATCTGTAATCATCGCTGCGCTCGCCCTCTCGGCGTGCATAGAGAACGACATACCGTATCCGGTAGTGAAACTCGACATCACGTCGATAACCGCCGAGGGTACGTCGGGCGAATGCAGCATCGACCGAATCAACCGCACGGCGAATATTCCGCTTGCGGAGAATACGGACATACTGAACGTAAACATAACCGGCATTACCTACACCGAGGGTGCCACACCGTCGAAAGAGATAGTCGGAACGCACGATATGCGCTATCCGCAATACGTCACGCTCTCGATGTATCAGGACTACGAGTGGAAAATCACGGCAACGCAGACCATCGACCGCCGGTTCGCCGTAATCGGGCAAATCGGTGAAACCGAATGGGATGTCGAGCGCAATATGGCAAAGGTCTACCGCCGCTCCGATTTCGGGCTGGATACGGTTACGGTTACCAGTCTGCGGTTCGGTCCGAAGCCCGAGTACGATTACCCCGATGCCGCGACGCTGCGCAACTTCGACAATGCCGACCGCACACTGACGGCGATGGTCGAATGCTACGGTCGCCGCGAGATATGGCGTCTTACGGTCGAGCCGAAAGACATCGACATCGACATAACACGCATTGTCGCCGGTTCGGAGGTGATATGGTTGAGAGCGGTCGGCGTGGACGGAGCGCGGACGGGATTCCGTTACAGAGAGAAAGGCGCGCCGGAGTGGACGGAAGCCGAGGAGAGTTGGTACACCTCGACCGGCGGAACGATAGAGGCGGTACTGCGTCATCTGAAACCCGAAACCGAATACGAAGTCATAGGCTATGCGATTTCGGACAACGGCGAAAAGGAATCGACAATCTATACCGCAACCACCGGAGCGTTATTCCCGCTGCCTAATGCAGGTTTCGAGGAGTGGTCGGTTACGGACGACACCTACTATCCTTACTCGTCGGTAGACAAGGCTTGGTGGGGAACCGGCAACCCGGGTTCGAAAGTTACGGGCATCAACATCACCACGCCTTTCAGCGGTACGCTGCACGAAGGAGCGACCGGCAAATGCGCACAGTTGTGGTCGCAGAAAGCGAGCATCATGGGAATCGGCAAGTTCGCCGCCGGGAACTGCTTTGCGGGAGATTTCGCGGGAGTGGTCGGCACCAACGGTCTTGTCCGTTTCGGTCGCCCGTATACGCTGCGTCCGACATCGCTCAAAGGCTGGGTGAAATACCAGTTGGGCGTCATAAACTGTGTCCCGAACGGCGGCACCAACGGCAAGACGCCTACCACGGGCGACAACGACGAAGGAGTGATATACATAGCACTCGGCGACTGGGACCACAACGTCTACGGAGGTACGCCGGAGAGTCCTGTTCTGGTTGATACGCGCAATGAAGCGACATACTTCTCCCCGTCGAACGAGGGTATAATCGCCTACGGAGAGTTGCGTTTCGATGCGTCGTGCGACTGGTTCCAGTTCGAGATTCCGCTCGAATACCGCACGTTCGACCGAGTGCCGACGCACATAATCATCGTCTGCACGAGTTCGCGCTACGGCGACTATTTCGTCGGAAGTTCCGACTCGACGATGTGGATAGACGACTTTGAACTGCGGTACGACTATGACGACTAAACCCACCGACGCTCTGTCGGCTGTGGACGAGGGTTTGCGCCGATACATCGAAACGAAGATACTGCCCCGCTACAACGGGTTCGACAAGGCGCATGGCATAGACCACGCGATGCAGGTCATCGGACAAAGCATGGAGATAGCGCGAAACTACGACGTGGATGCGGCAATGGTATATACCGTTGCCGCATATCACGATACGGGGCTGTGCGAAGGTCGCGAACGACACCACACGGTTTCAGCCGAGATTCTGAAATCCGACGGATTTCTGCGCCGCCGGTTCGACGACGGACAGATTGCGACGATGAGCGAAGCGGTCGAAGACCATCGGGCATCGGCAGAGCGCGAGCCGCGCAGCATATACGGGCGGATAGTCGCGGAGGCAGACCGCTGTCTCGACACCGAAACGGTAATCCGCCGCACGATACGCTACGGCATCGACCATAATCCCGATTTCGACCGCAGGCGGCATTTCGAACGCTGCATGGCTCACCTATCGAAAAAATACGGCGAAGGAGGCTATCTCAAACTGTGGATTCCCGAATCGGAAAACGGTCGCAAACTGGCAGTTCTGCGCGATTTGCTGCGCAAGCCGGCAGAATTGAAAAGGATATTCGACGCCATATACGACGAAGAGGTCGGATAGGCGGCTACTTCTTGATGCGGCGAGGATATTTGAAGCGGTGAAAATGGATTGAATAGGAGGTTTCCTCGGGAGAGAACGTCGCGTAATCGACATCGTAGAACATCGTTTCGGGAACTATGACATAATCTATCGGGAACTTGCGTCCGCGGCTTTCGAACTTCTCCCTATACACCGGCACCTTTTTCATCGGACCATCGACATCGGGCATATTGCCGCCGCACATTATCCACGACACCGAATATTTCGGGGAATAGGCATGTATCTTTTCGGCGATACGCCGGCTTACGCGGTTGCAGCCGCGCTTGATGCGATAAAGGTTCTCGCCGGAGTTCAATCCTATGATTCGGGCAAAACTGTTAATCGTCATTCCCGATTCGCGAATGACAATTTCTATACGTTCCCAGCCGGTATCTTCCATAAGGATATAAAATAAAAGAGAGGACGCAGTGCCAACCATTCTACTTATGGACCGTCGGAGAAACGTTTAATAGTTTTCAAGTTACACTACGTCCCTTTTATGAATCGTACCGTCTGCAATAAACATGCACGAATCCATGCAAAAGACTGTAACCTCATATCAACTATTAAAAACTCCTCTAACGAGGTTCTCCGGTTTCCATAAATGATACAAGAAGAGTCTATTTCCTCTTAAATCGTATGTTCGTTCGCAAATATAAGCAAAATATCGGAATATCCGCTTCCGTTCGGACAAAAAAAATCCCGATTGCCTGTCGCAATCGGGAAACATATCGGAATTCGGCAATCGGAACCGCCTCGTTTCCGTCTGTATTACTTTCCGAGAACGAATATCGTAGGTCGTTTCTGGATATCGGGAATGCCCGACCTGCGCCACTCGCCAACCGTCGCAGTGCGGATGAACTCCGAAGCCGACGTGATGTCGCACGCGATGCAAAGGCGGGTTTCAGCAGCGCACGTGCGGAGAATCTGTTCGGCGAGTTTCACGTTGCGATACGGAGCCTCGATGAATGCCTGCGACTGGCGTTCGGCAACCGCCCGCGCCTCGAAACGCTTGATTGCCCGTGAGCGGTCGGGTTCCTTTACGGGCAGATAGCCGTTGAAGGCGAATGACTGTCCGTTAAGTCCCGAAGCCATCACCGCCATAATAATCGACGAAGGACCGACCAGCGGCACTACCCTTATGCCGCGTTTGTGGCACAGTTCGACGACCAGTTGCCCCGGGTCGGCGACCGCGGGAACTCCCGCTTCGGAGATGACGCCCGCACTGCGACCGCGCATGATAGGTTCCACCATGCGTTCGACCGACGCGCCGGCAATCGTATGTTCGTCGAGTTCGACGAATTCCAGTTCGTCTATCGGACGCGCCACGCCCGCTTTCGACAGAAAACGGCGGGCTGAACGGGTATTCTCGACGATGAAATAGTCGAGCGAATCGATAATCGCGCGGTTCGACTCGGGCGTAACCGCGTATGGCATCGTGTCGTCGGCTATCGGACAAGGAATCAGATACAGTGTGCCTGCTGCCATATTCATTCGTTGATATATATTCGTTTTACGCGCTTCGACACCGATGTCAGCACCTCATAAGGTATCGTGCCGAGTACCTGCGCCATATCTTCCGGCGTATTGCCGCTGCGCGGCGAGAAGATGACTACCTCGTCGCCCTCGGCAACGCCCGCAATGTCGGTAACGTCTATCATGCAACTGTCCATGCAGATGCGACCTACCGTGGGAGCCGGCTCGCCGTGGACGAGCATCGACCAGCCGCCACAACCCAAATGGCGGTCGAGACCGTCGGCATAACCGACAGGAATGGTCGCGATAAGGCTGCGGCGCGCAAGCGTCTGCGCACGACCGTAACCGACCGTTTCGCCGCCCTCTATCTCGTGAATCTGGACGATGCGTGTCCGCAGCGTCGAGACCATTTCGAGGTTGTCGTTATGTTCGTAGCCGAAACCGTACATGCCTATGCCGAGGCGGCACATGTCGTATTGCGAATCGGGGAATCTTACTATTGCCGCCGACGCCTCCGCATGGCGCAGCACCGGATACGGCAGATGTCCGGCGACGGCACTGCTCATCCGCCCGAAACGGGCGAGTTGCAATCGCGTGAATTCGTCCTGCGACGGGTCGTCGGCTACGCACAGGTGCGTGAATACCGACGCGACGCGAACCGTATCGCCGCAGCCGTCCAACAAATCGAGCAGATGCCCGATTTCGTTCTCCGAGAAGCCGAGACGGTGCATTCCCGTATCGAACTTGATATGTATCGGGTACTCCCTGCCGCCCGCGCTCTCGACCTCGCGCACGAATGCAGCGAGCGAACGTTCGCTGTAAATCTCGGGTTCGAGCGAATGGGCGACCATGACATCGAAACTCGCATCGTCGGCATTCAGAACCACGATAGGCATCGTGATGCCGCTCTCGCGCAGCACCACGCCCTCGTCAGCGAACGCAACGGCGAGATACGAAACGCCCTGTTTCTGCAACATGCGGGCAACCTCGGCATCGCCCGAGCCGTACCCCGACGCCTTGACCATCGCCACGAGTTTTACATTAGGACGCATACGTTCGCGGAAATAGTTGATGTTGCGAGCCATCGCCTGCAAATCGACTTCCAGCACAGTCGTATGGCATTTGAGTTCCAGACGGTGCGATATGCGTTCGAACGCGCTGGCGCGGCTGCCCTTTATCAGCACCGCGGCATCGGTTATGTCGAGTTCGCCAATGCGGGCGAGCAACTCCTCGGTCGAAGCATAGAAACGGCTGCCCGATGCGAATGCGGAGCGGTATTCGGATATTTTGGCTCCCACACCTACGAGCAGGTCTACCGACGCTTCGGCGACCATCGCCGCCACCTGCGCATAGAGCGTTTCGTCCGCCAATCCGCTTTGAAGAATATCCGAGAGTATCAGTACCGTCCGTCTTCCGCCTGCGGTCGAACGTAGGCAGTCGAGAGCGATACCCAACGAATTTATGTCGGAATTATAGGTATCGTCTATGATTATCGAGCCGTTCACGCCCTGTTTCACCTCCAACCGCATCGCTACCGGCTGCAACGACGCGAAATCGGGCGCATTCCAGCCCATGGTGCGGAAAAACGCCGCGACGACCTGCGCATTGCGCTCCGATGCCGTATCGGACATAGACGGAACGGCAATTTCGGCGGCATCGACGAGAATGCGGTCGGCATACTCGGCACGTATTGCCGAAGCGAGTTCGGGATACGCCGAATGATATATTATCGTGCGGGCGGAACGGGCGAGAATAAGTTTCTCAGCTATTTTCTCGTCGAGCGACCCGAAGTTCTCCTGATGCGCATCGCCTATTGATGTGAAAATCGCGATGTCGGGACGGACAATCCGTTCCAGACGCTCCATCTCGCCGCACTGCGATATACCGGTCTCGATTACCGCGACATCGGTATCGTCGCCCATCATCAATAGCGACAGAGCGACGCCCAACTGCGAATTGTAACTGCGCGGCGAACGGAAGAGTTTCGTTCCGGCAGGGACGCACTGGGCAATCCACTCCTTGACTACCGTTTTGCCGTTCGACCCGCCTACGGCTGCTACCGTGCCGCGATACTGCGTCCGACGGTGCGCCGCAAGAGCCTGCAACGCCGCGAGCGAGTCGGCGACCTTCACGACGCCGCAGTCCGACGGCAGGTCGCAGTCGCGTTCGACCATGAATGCCCGCACCCCGCGGTCGTACATCGTGCGGACGTACTCGTGCGCGTCGTGATTGACACCGTTTATGGCGACGAACATCGCGCCGTCGCCCGCTGCATAACTGCGGCTGTCGGTCGCAACCGACCGTACCTGACGGTCGATGCCGCTGAACACGCCGCCGCAGATTGCCGATATTTCGGATAAAAGATAATTCATTGTAAACGTTGTTAATTTTAGGCGATTACATACAATTTTACACTGACGGTATTCCATAGCCGTATATCTTTGCAGGTTTCGACCGAAGTCCCCCTCACAGGAGGGGGATTTAGGGGGTGGGTAACATCTGTATACGCGGCTTCGCCGCGAGAACCACAACTTTCGGATTTCCCAATACATTCCATAACTTAATCTGGTGTAAAGTTATATATAGTTACCTAATTTCAAATTCCGAATGTTACCACCGTTATTCCCGAACCGCCGCGGTCCGCATGGTCGTCCACCGCGCTCTCGACCTCCGGCATCGCGCGCAGGAACTTGCGCACCTCCTCTTTCAGTGCGCCCGTACCCTTGCCGTGAAGAATCGTTACGCTGTTCACGCCGACCATAAGGGCGTCGTCCACGAGAGCCTGCACCTTTTCCAGCGCATCCACGACACGTTCGCCGCGAATGTCGATGGTACTCTTGAAATCGAGCCGCCGCTGCGAGATGTCGGACGAAATAACCGTCCGCGGAGTTTCGGGACGGGTGGCGCGCTTATACTCCGCCGTTGAAATCGTTTCGAGCCGCGAGACATCGACCGTGGTCAATATCTGTCCGAACGCCACCTGCGCCTTCTTTCCGCGGACAGACTGCACCACGCCCACGCCGTCCTGCCCTTTCAGGCGGACTTTCGCACCCTCGACAAGAGGCAGAGGCTTTTTGATTTCAACTGCCGCTTCGCCCGAAGGTGCGGACGACTGCGAAGCCTTGCGCTCGTCGCGACGCTTACGGCGACGTTCGAGCCGAGCCATTTCGCGTTCCAGACGCTCGTCGTTCTCGCGCATGGCGGCATCGGCATTCTCGACGCTCTCACGGAATTCGTTGAACTCCTTGCGCACGAGCCGCGTCTGCTCGCGCTCCGCCTGCGACTCGCGGATGCTCTTTATGGTGGATTCTATCTGTTTGTTCGCCTCGGCGATAAGTTCTTTCGCCTTCTCCTTGGCTTCGCGGATTATCGCGTTGCGCTCCTCGCGGATACGCGACAGTTGTTCGTTGTAGTTGCGCTCCAACTCCTCGACCTTGCGGTCGGTCTGGCGGATGCGCTCGCGCTTCTGCTCCCAATAGCGTTTGTCGCGGGCGATTTCGCGCAACTGCTTCTCTATGTCGATATGGTCGGAACCCGCCTTCTCCTTTGCTGACGCGATGATATCCTCCGGCAGACCTATCTTGCGGGCGATTTCGATTGCGAACGAACTGCCCGGCTTGCCCGTTTCGAGACGGAAAAGAGGTCGGATGTTCTGTACGTCGAACATCATCGCGCCGTTGGCGACGCCCTCGGTATTCGACGCAAAATATTTGATATTCGAATAGTGGGTCGTAATCACGCCGAAAGCACGGCTCGCGACAAGACGTTCGAGAATCGATTCGGCAATCGCCGCACCGATGATAGGCTCGGTACCCGAACCGAATTCGTCGATAAGCACGAGCGTCGCGGCATCTGCGCCGGCAAGCATAGCCTTCATGTTGAGCAGGTGCGACGAATAGGTCGAAAGGTCGTTCTCGATGGACTGCTGGTCGCCGATGTCTATATATATGTTGCGGAACACGGGCAGTTCGCTGTTTTCGGAGACCGTTACCGGAAATCCGCACTGGTACATATACTGGATAAGACCGAACGTTTTCAGACACACCGACTTTCCGCCGGCATTCGGACCCGATATGACGAGAATGCGGCTGCGCTCGTCGAGCGTAGCATCGAGCGGCACGAGTTCGCGACCGCTGCGGCGAAGATTCTGTGCGAGCAGAGGATGACGGGCGGTAATCAGGCGCATCGTCGAATCCTCGGACATTATCGGCATCGCCGCCCCGTTCTCCGCAGCCCAGCGAGCCTTGGAACGAATCATATCGACCGTCGCGATATACTCTTCGGCGCGGGCGACGGCATCGGCATCGAGCCGCACCATGTCGGTAAATGCCGTAAGCACGCGAACCACCTCGCGGCGTTCGGCATATTCCAGTTCGCGCAGTTCGTTATTGAGTTCGACGACCTCGACCGGCTCGACATAGAATGTCTTTCCCGTAGCCGACTCGTCGTGGATGAAGCCCTGCAACTTGCGTTTGTTCGACGCCGAAACGGGAATCACAGCCCGTCCGTCGCGAATCGATATGACGGCATCGGTATCGACGATACCCGCACTCTTGGCAGCCTGCAAGACCGATTGCAGACGCTTGGACACCTGCCCCTCGCGGGAACGGATTTCACGCCGCACCGCCGCGAGGTCGGGCGATGCCGAATCGCGCACGTTGCCGAATTCGTCCACTATGCGTGCAATCTCGCGCACGATATGCGAAAGCGATTCGACACCCTCGCACAGTTCGTTCATCCGCGGATACAATCCCTCCTGACGGCTCCGCACGAAATCGACCGTCGAAGCGACGGACGAAAGCGTCGAACCGAGCCGCACGACCTCCGCAGTATCGAGAAAAGTCCCCTCGACACGCACCTTGTCCACTATGTCGTCGATGTCGAAAAACTCCTGCGTCGGAGCGTCGCCCTCCATCGTCAGCATACGGCGCATCTCGTCGGCGAGCGACTGACGGCGCGCGATGGTCTTGCGCGACGTCGAAAAGCGTTCCTCATCGAGCATGGCTGCCGCACGGCGCATCGTACAATACGCCCTGCATTGTTCGCGCACGGAGTCGAACCCTATCTTCTGCTCGAAATTATCGGGATAAATCATAGTTCATATAAAAGCGGCGCGGCAAAAGCGCGCCGGCAGCGGAAATAAATCTGTCTGTCTATTTGTTCTCGGATTTGGCGAGTTTCTTCTGCGCCTTAGCCTCCTTCTTCGCAGCCTTCGCTTTCTGCTTGTCCGCCTCGTCCTTCGCTCCGAACAGCGAGAAGTGGACATAGCGTTTAGGATGCTCCTTCAAGTCGGCAAGCAGAGCCGAAAGATTCGCCGAAGCCTGAGTAAGGTTGGCATAGAGTTGTTCGTCGCACATCAGGTGTCCGACCGTACCCTCGCCGCCGTTGATTTTGGCGAGAACCGAATTGAGTTCGGCAAGGCTTTCGCCGAGCGATTCGCCGGCATTCTTCTCCGCAAGAGCCGACGTAACGGAATCGACGTTAGTCATTATGCTGTCGATATGCGCGCTGTTCTCACTCAAAGCCTTGGTGAACTTGTCGATGCTCGTCACGATGTCCGCCAACTGCTGCTTGTCCTTGCCGATTGCGCCGTCGAGACCCGCCGTGATGGAATTGAGATGCTCCAACGCTTCGGTTATGGATTTGTTGTTGTTGTCCACGAGCGCATTGAGACTTTTCAGCGTAGCGTTGAAATTCTCGACGAGCGTTGTAATCTTGTCCTTATAATAGTCGAGTTCCGAATCGGCGACAGCCATCAAATCCTTCGTATAGCCCGAATTGATGTTCGAGCCGCTTTCGAGAATCTCCGGCGACGAACCGAGTACGATTTCTATCGCCTTGCTGCCCATGATACTCGTGCTGAATATTTTTGCCTCGGAATCGACCGGCAGACGATACGAACGCGGAATCGACAGTACGACTTCGACGCTCGTCGGGTCGTCGGGCGAAACGCGGATTTCGGAGACCTTGCCTATTTTGACGCCGCGAATCATCACGGCGGCGGCATTCTGCACTCCGTTAACCTGCTCGTAGCGCGCATAGTAGACCGCATGGCGACCGAATACATCGACTCCGCTCAAAAAACGGATACCCGCCCATGCGCACAACAGTATGACTATCGCATAAATTCCGATTTTAACCTCTTTTTTCATTTCGATTATGTTTCGTTTGTTTTATTTTCCTGTAACTATCGCGCCGTTCTCGACCGCCACGACGAATGCCGTGGAGAATTTCTGACGCACCGTCTTCAACTCCGCCTGAGCCGCCGCTCGGTCGGCATATTCGCCCACGCAATATTTGTACGGGAATCTGCCTCCGGCGCGATATTCCTTCACCTTATTTCGGTATACACCGAATCGCGCATCGCTTGTTTTCAATCTGTCGGCACTCGCCATTATCTGAATCGAATACGTCCTGCCACCGACTGTCTGCGGTTTTTCAGCCGGTTTACCCTCTGTCTTCCGCTCCGCGTCAGAATCCTGCGGGACGGTTTCGGATGCCGGTCGGGAGGTTTCGGACGACGAATCCACCAGCAGCGATTTGCGGACATATTCGGCATACTCCTTCACCGCGCCGAAAAGTGCGGCGGCGATTTCGTTCTGCCCCTTTTCGGACGTAATGTATTTCAGTTCCTGCGGATTGGACATGAACCCTATCTCCGTCAGCACGCTCGGCATATCGGTCGCATACAACACCTTCAAAGGCTGTTTGCGCACGCCGCGATTGACTTTGCCCAGTTTGACGTAGTGTTTCTGCACCAGACGCGCCATCATCTCGCTGTACTCGCCGTAGGTGAATTGCAGGTTCTGGATATACGCCCTCACGATTGCGGCGGTCTTCTGGTCGGACATGTCGAGGAACTCCTCCTTGTTGTTGGCGAACAGAATATTCTCGTTCACGCGCGTCTCCATAGGACTTTCGCCCATAATCAGTGTCTCGACGCCGCGCACCCTCGAATCGCGGGCGGCATTGGAGTGAATCGATATGAACAGGTCGCCGTCAGCCTTGTTGGCGATGTCGGCACGAGCCTGCAAATCGTCGGTCAGCACCGACGAAAACTGCTTCTCGACCTTGCGCGTGTACACCACCTTCACGTCGGGCATATTGCGCTCTATCAACGCACCCAACTTCAACGCAACCTGCAAGTTGATATTCTTCTCGCAGATGCCGTTGTAGCGCGCTCCGGGGAATTTCGGTCCGCCGTGTCCGGCATCGATTACGACAACGCGCACTCCCTGCGCAACATTTTCACCGAAAACAGCGTTCGACGAAAGTGCAAGGAACAGAATCGCGACCAAATAAAAAACACTCCTGCGCATGGGTTCAAAGCAACCGTAAAATTTGATATGTAGACTTTTTTAATTATCTTTACGCGCTGAAAAAACGCACTCACACGCACGCAGGTGCATGTTTTTGCGTTTTTGCCGACACGTCGGCAAAGGTACGAAAAATTATTGAGCTTTTGAAACATTTTAGGTTAAAATACATCCTTTCCACGTTGATTGCGATTGCCGTCGCACAGATGGTATTCGGCGTAGCCTCGCCGAAACGTCTTGCCGACGACATTCCGACCGACCGTTTCGCCGCACAGGATACGGCTGCTGCGACTGCGCAGAAACCCGACACGTCGTCGGTGCGCGCCATCCGCGAGAACAGACGTGCGCGCCGTCGGGCGGATGCTGCGGAAGAAAAGGCTCCGTTGCAAAGACCAGTCGGCGATTCGCTCGCTGCGGATTCGCTGCGTCTCACGATGCCGCAGGACTCGACGGCAGTAAACGCCGCAGATTCGACCTCGCTGCCGGTCCGTGACACTGTACGGCGCAACAGCGGCGGCGGACTCGACCAAATCATCGACGGAAAGAACTCCGACTCGCTCGTCTACGACGTCATCAACAAAAAAGTCTACATCTACAACAAAGGCGACGTGAAGTACGAAGACAAGTCGTTGCAGGCGGATTTCATGCAGATAGACATGGAGACCAAAGAGGTTTACGCCTACGGAAAGCCCGATTCGGTGGACGGCAAGGCGGTGAACACCCATCCCGTATTCACCGACGGCGGCTCGTCGTACACGATGGACACCATAACCTACAATTTCGGTTCAAAGAAGGCGTTGATTCAGGGCGTCGCCACGCAGGAGGGCGACGGCTGGCTCGTCGGCGGCAAAATCAAGAAGATGGAGGACAACACGGTCAATATCCAGTCGGGAAAATACACGACCTGCGACCAGACCGACCATCCGCACTTCTATCTCGCTATGACCAAGGCGAAGGTGATTCCGGGCAAGAAGATAATCACGGGACCGGCGTATCTCGTCATGGAGGATGTGCCTATCTATTTCCTCGGCATCCCAGAGGGCTTCTTCCCGATTAATCTCGGTCCGAAATCTGGACTGCTGAGGCCGTCCTACGGCGAGGACGGTGCGCGAGGATTCTTCCTGCGCGGACTGGGATACTATTTCATACTCGGACAGCACATGGACCTCGCGATTCAGGGCGGCATCTATACGCTCGGCTCGTGGGAGGTGTCGGCATCGTCGCGATACAACAAACGCTACAAGTTCTCGGGCAACTTCACGTTCGACTTTTCGAGCGTCAAGACGGGCGACAAGGGCGAGCCGGACTACATAAAGCAGAACAACTTCAAGTTCATGTGGACGCACTCGCAAGACCCGAAGGCTAACCCGGGTTCGACATTCTCGGCCTCGGTGAACCTCTCGTCGAGCGGTTACAGCAAATATTCGGCTACGACGCTCAACGACATTCTCTCGACACAGACCAACTCGTCGATATCCTACTCCAAGAGTTGGGCGGGAACGCCGTTCTCGCTCTCGATGAACATGGCTGTGTCGCAGAACTCGCAGACCCGCGCAATCTCGCTGACACTGCCGACGCTCGTATTCAACGTCGCCCGAGTATATCCGTTCAAGCGCAAGGAGGCGGTCGGCAAACAACGCTGGTACGAGAAGATTTCGTTCACCTACACCGGAAAACTCACCAACTCGGTAACGGCGACCGAAGACAAACTATTCACCAAGGAGACGTTGAAGAACATGCGCAACGGCATCGAGCATACGCTGCCCGTATCGGCGCAGTTCTCGCTGTTCAACTACATCAACATCACGCCGCAGTTCAACTACACCGAACGCTGGTATTTCAAGCGGCAGATGCAGGAGTGGAATCCCGAAACGAACCAAATAGAGAAACTCGACCCCGAATACGGATTCTACCGAATCTACAATTACAGCGCGTCGATAAACATGAGTACCACAATCTACGGAATGTGGCAGTTCAAGAAGAAGACCAGCAAGGTGCAGGCAATCCGCCATACCATCGCGCCGTCCATCGGCTTCGCATACGCGCCTAATTTCGGCAAGCAGAAATACGGATTCTACAAGACCGTGCAGGCGGACTCGCTCGGAGGCTACAACGTCTATTCTCCTTACGCCGACAACGCCTACGGAGTGCCGGGTTCGGGACAGAGCGCATCGCTCACGTTCTCGCTCGCACAGACTCTCGAAATGAAGGTGTTGAGCAAGCGCGACTCGTCGGGCGTCAAGAAGATAAAACTCATCGATGAGTTGAAAATCAGCGGTTCGTACAACTTCCTCGCCGACTCGATGCGGCTGTCCAACCTGCCGATTTCGTTCCGTACCACCATTTACGGCAACTTCGGAATCAACCTTTCGGCGACGCTCGACCCTTACGAGGTTTCGCCGCAAGGTATCCGCTACAACAAACTGATGATTCGCCGCGGACTGCCGGGTCGTATCGTCAATACCGGTTGGAGTTTCGGCTACACGTTCAAGTCGCGTCAGAACAAGTCGCAATCGGCAATCAACGACATCAACACCATTCCGCCGGAGTACTTCAACCCTTACTCCGACCCTTACGGACTGATGGACCCCGTATTGCGGCGGCGTTACATGGCGGCTGGATACTACGACTTCTCGATACCGTGGAACCTCGGTTTCAACTACGTAATCAGTTACGGCATACAGTACGTGAACAACGGAACCACGGGTTACCGCAAGAACGTCACGCAGACAATAGGTATCAACGGCAGTGTCAATATCACGCCGAAAACGGGTATCACCGTTACGACCGGTTTCGACATACAGAACAAGAAGATGACGACGACATCCATATCCATTACCCGCGACCTGCACTGCTGGCAGATGTCGTTCGTGTGGATTCCGTTCGGCACGCACCGCAGTTGGAGTTTCAATATCGGAGTAAAGGCATCGTCGCTCGCCGACCTGAAATACGACAAGAGCCAGTCGATGTACGACAACCTGTTCTAACCGGCGGCATATCCGCAATTCGGTACAGGTTTTGCGCAACTATATAAAAGAAGATAATACAAAAAACAGATATGAAAAAAGAGAACACTTACAATCAGGACGTTAAATGCGACGAGGAGTTGGCGGGCGGCGAAGGGCAGCCGTCGGGCGAAGGCGCGGCGCATGACAATATGGCAGGAGCGGCGGACGGCGCATCTGACAACGTGGCAGACACCGAAGCGGATGCGGAAAAGGCGGCGGAGGGGGCTGCCGAAAAATCCGCGGACAACGAAGCCGAGATATGGCGCGACAAATACATCCGCTTGCAGGCGGAGTTCGACAATTTCCGCAAACGCACCCTGCGCGAGAAGATGGATTTGATACAGAGCGGCGGCAGCGACGTTCTGAAAGCGATGCTGCCAGTTCTGGACGACGTGATGCGCGCCGTCGAGGCATCCGAAAAGAGCGAGGACATCAACGCGCTGCGCGAGGGCGAGAAACTCGTGATGCAGAAATTCATCGACACGCTGCGTCAGAAGAACGTTACCGAAATCGAGGCTGTCGGAGCGGATTTCGACCCCGATTTGCACGAAGCGGTAGCGAAATTCGCCGCAGGAGAGGAGAAGAAAGGTAAGGTAATCGATGTCGTACAACGCGGCTACATGCTCGGAGACAAGGTGTTGCGTTTTGCGAAAGTAGTTGTGGGAGAATAGAGCCATGGCAGAGAAAAGAGACTACTACGAGGTGTTGGGCGTCGAGAAGAACGCCAACGCCGACGAAATAAAGAAGGCGTACCGCAAGGCCGCCATCAAGTATCATCCGGACAAGAACCCGGGTGATAAGGAAGCCGAAGAGAAATTCAAGGAGGCGGCGGAGGCTTACGACGTATTGTCGAACCCCGACAAGCGCGCACGCTACGACCAGTTCGGACACGCAGGCATGAACGGCGGAGCAGCCGGAGGCGGTTTCGGCGGATTCGGAGGCGCGGGAGGATTCTCGATGGAGGACATCTTCTCGCAGTTCGGCGACATATTCGGCGGACATTTCGGCGGATTCGGCGGCGGACGTTCCTCGGGCGGACGCCATGTGAACCGCGGTTCGGACATCCGCGTCAAGGTGAAACTGACGCTCGCGGACATCGCCAACGGAACGACGAAGAAACTGAAAGTGAACAAATACGTCGTCTGCGACAAGTGCGGAGGCTCGGGAGCGAAGGATTCGTCGTCATACACTACATGTTCGACCTGCAACGGAACCGGTGTGGTTACCCGCGTCGAAAACACGTTCTTCGGTCGTATGCAGACCCAAGGCGTATGTCCGACATGCGGCGGCGAGGGCAAAATCATCACCGACAAGTGCGACAAGTGCGGCGGCGAAGGCATCGTCAAGGGCAGCGAAATCATCGAAATCAACATTCCTGCCGGCGTCGGCGAGGGAATGGCACTCACCGTATCGGGCAAGGGCAATGCCGCGCGCCACGGCGGAGTGAACGGCGACCTGCTCGTCGTAATCGAGGAGGAGCGCAATCCGCAACTGATGCGCGACGGCGACGACCTGATACACAATCTCAACATCACCGTAACGATGGCGATGCTCGGCGGCGAGGTCGAGGTGCCGACCATCGAGGGCAAGGCGAAAATCAAAATCGCAGCCGGAACACATGCCGGCAAGGTATTGCGTCTGCGCGGCAAGGGACTGCCGTCGGTGAACGGCTACGGTCGCGGCGACATACTTATCGTCGTCGATATTACGATTCCGACATCGCTCAATTCGGAGGAGAAGAAACTCGTTGAGCAACTCTCGTCGATGCCTAATTTCAAGCGAGCCGAGAAGGTCGAGAATCAGAATATCTTCGAGCGGATGAAAAACTTTTTCAGATAAAAAACGTTATTGAACATGGGTTGGTTCACTCCATACAAACGCAAGGCGAACGACTTCCAGTACGCACCGCGCTATTTCGACCCCGAAAAGGAGCGGCGCGACCGGCGTCGCCGCGAACTGTGCGGCGAGAGTTCGGCGGACAGCGGGAAAGAGTACGAGGTCGGACAGTACATCCGCACCCAGCGCGAAGCGCGTGCCGCACGGCGGGCGCAGCAGGTCGAAAGGCGCAGCACGTCGCCGATAGTCATCATCGCCGGTGTCGCGCTTCTGCTCGCATTCGTCTACCTGCTCTACCCTCGCATCGTCGATGCTTTCGCGACAGCCAAATCGACGCCGGAAAAGACGGAGCAGACGCAGGCTGAGGAGTTCGACCCATACGCACCTATAACCGTCGTACCTAACGACTACAAGGAGGAATAATGGCAGACCGCATAAAACTACTTCCCGAAATCGTCGCCAACCAAATCAAGGCGGGAGAGGTCGTCGAGTCGCCGTCGTCAGCCGTCAAGGAGATGCTGGAAAACGCAATCGATGCCGGAGCGTCGTGCGTCAAGGTCAATTTCCGCAACGGAGGTCGCGACCTGATACAAATCGTGGACGACGGCTGCGGAATGTCGCCGACCGACGCCCGCATGGCGTTCGAGTGCCACGCGACGAGCAAGATAGCGACGCTGGACGACATCTACGCGCTGCACACGTTCGGTTTCCGGGGCGAGGCACTGGCGTCAATAGCCGCGGTGTCGCAGGTCGAGTTGCTCACACGTCAGGCGGATGCCGAGGTAGGCACGCAGACTGTTGTGAACGGCGGAGAGTTCGTGTCGCAGACGCCGACAGCGACTCCGGTCGGTTCGCAGTTTCTGGTGCGCAACATCTTCTACAATACGCCTGCTCGCCGCAAGTTCATCGACAACAACGAATCGAAACTCGCAGCCGGCATAAAGAACGAGTTCCGCCGCGTAGCCCTCTGTCATCCGGAGGTCGAACTCCATCTTTACAACAACGATTCGCCGATATTCATGCTGCCGCAGTCGAATCTGGCGGAACGCATCGTAGGCGTCATGGGCAACTCGGTGAAGAACAATCTGCTCGAAGTCGGAGTGGAGACCACGATTGCCAAAATCGAAGGATTCGTCGGCAAGCCGTCGGCAGCCAAACTGCGCGGCGGCGAACAGTACATGTTCGTGAACGGGCGTTACTTCCGCTCGCCGTATCTCAACAAGGCGGTCGTGAAGGCTTACGAGAAACTCATTCCCGACGGGGCGACGCCGTCGTTCTTCATCTATCTGACGGTCGATGCCGAGCGGGTCGATGTCAATGTCCACGCCAAGAAGACCGAAGTCAAATTCGCCGACGTCGAGGCGGTATGGCAGATACTCAACGCCGCAGTACGCGAAACGCTCGCCAAGACGGGAGCGGTGCCGATGCTCGATTTCGACAACGAGAGTGCGATAGACATTCCGGTAGCCACCCGCGGCATAGTCTACGACGAACCGCGCGCGACCACACGCGAGAACTACAATCCGTTTCTGAAAGACGTTACGGTAGACGAATTTTCAATCGGTTCGGCAGTCGGCTCGACAGTGCGGACACCCGCTTCGTCCTATCCGAGCGCGGGATTCGGAAATGCGGCGGCTGATGACGATTTCGACATTCCGTCGGCGGTCGGAGGCAGCATGGACGACGAGTTCGAATACATCGAGTCGGGCAACAGCGCGGAGAATGCAATGGATTTCGGCGGCGCGGAACGTTCTGTTTCCGACACGGTATGTTTCGGCAAACATTACGCGATGTTCACGCTGGACGGCAGACCAATGATAGCCGACCTCGCACGGATTCGCGAACGGATACTCTACGACACCTATCTGTCGATGCTCGGACACGGCTCGGCGGTATCGCAACAACTGCTCTTTCCCGAAAAACTCATCGTAGCCAACGACGAATACGCGACGATGGAGGAGTATGCAGTCGATTTCGCGGCTTTGGGCTTCGACATAGAGTTCATGGGCGACTGCACTGTCGAGGTGCGCGGCATACCTGCCGACACGACAGCCGAGCGCACGGACGAACTGATTTACGAGATGATAGCAGCATTGCGCACGCCGCAGACAGCGGATGACATGCGTCGCGAACGGCTGGCGGCTACGCTCGCCCGCAGTGCCGCGGGTACGAAGATTGCTTATACGCCGCAGGATGCGAACGTGCTTGTCGGGCAGTTGTTCGCATCGTCGAACGCCAACTATTCGCCGTCGGGCAAACAGATAATCGCCGAACTGGCGATGGAAGAGATAAAATCGAAATTAGGATAGAAACGGAAAAAGAAAACCATATATGATGAACCCGTATTTCAGGACACCTACGGTGGTAAAGAACCTTATAATAATAAATACGCTCGTATTTCTGGCGACAGCACTCATTCCGCGCTTCAACATGCTGATGGGAACGTACTGCCAGTTGTTCTGGATAGGCAGTCCCAACTACCACTCCTACCAGTTCATCACGTACATGTTCCTGCACGGCGGCTTCGGGCATCTGTTCTTCAACATGTTCGCTCTGTGGATGTTCGGTCGGACGCTCGAATACGAACTCGGGTCGAGGAGGTTTCTGACATACTATATGGTATGCGGAATAGGTGCGGCACTGCTGCAAATGCTCGTCGCATGGCTGACGGGCGAGGTGTATTTCACGCTGCTCGGTGCTTCGGGAGCCGTAATGGGGCTTCTGCTCGCATTCGGAGTGATGCACCCGAACGAAATACTCATAATGTTTCCGATACCGATGCCGATAAAGGCGAAATGGTTCGTCATCGGATATGCGGTACTCGAACTCTATCTCGGTTGGAGCGGTCGCGATGCGAGCGTAGCCCATTTCGCCCACATAGGCGGAATGCTCTGGGGACTTGCGCTGCTCTACTACTGGAAAAAACGAGGCAAGATATTTTTCTAACGACTATCGGACAAGACGACTGATATGGCGGAATTCTACAATAACGGTCTCGGCAGGCGCAGACACGGTCGGACCAGGAAAAAGGGAGGCAGGTCGATATGGCTGATGCTGACGGATGCGGTTGCGGCTGCAATCACCGTTCTGCTGGCTTGCGCGACGGTACTCATAATCGCCATGCAGTACATCGACCCTGCCAAAATGTGGGTTCTGCCGACGCTCACTCTGTGCGCGCCCATAATATATATTCTCGAAATCGCTGCGCTGCTCTACTGGATAATCCGCTGGAAATGGCGATTCGCCGCATTCGCAATCGTATTCGTCGCGGCAGGTTCGGTATATCTGCCGCTATATTACAAAATCGACCTCACACGCCGATACGACACCAAATACGTGGAGCGCAACTTTACGAAGGTCGTATCGTACAACGTCGCCAACGGCAACAATGCCGAACTCGTGGAATATATAGCGGAAATGCATCCCGACATAATCTGTCTGCAAGAGTTTCTGACGGAGGATGACAGCAAATGGGACGCGCTCGGCAAAGAGTACCGGACGACAGTTTCGGGCGGCAACCAGTTCTCATGCGAGATTTTCACACGCTATCCCATACTGCATCAGGGGCAAATCGACTCCCTCCCGCGATACAACGCGGTGTGGGCTGACCTGAAAATATCGGACGACACCGTCAGGGTTATAAACCTGCATCTGCAATCGACGGCGATACGTCCGGAGGATACGCAGTTCATCCAGCATCACGAATACATATTCGACAACGAACGCGAGAACAAACTGAAAAGCATAATTTCGAGGCTTGCCGAAAACACGCGCAAACGCGCCGTGCAGGCGACAGCGATACGCGGGTTCATCGACGCGTCGCCATACGACATGATAGTCTGCGGCGACTTCAACGACGTTCCGCTGTCGTATTCGTACCACCGCATAGCCGAAGACCTGAAAGACGCTTTCGCCGAAGCGGGCAACGGCTATTCGTACACGTTCGACGGATATTTCCGCATGTTGCAAATCGACCATATTCTCGTGTCGCCCGACATAGAGGTCATATCCTACGAGGCGGACAATTCGGCGAAATACTCCGACCACTACCCTGTAATAACAAGATTGAAAATAGATAAACGGAAGAAACCATGATTTTAGATTCTATCAAGAACGCGGAACTCTACTATTCGCTCAATCCGCGACTGAAAGTGGCATTCGACTGGCTTGCCGAGTGCAACCCGAAAACGCTCGCCGCAGGCAGACACACGATTCTCGGCGACGAAGTGTTCGTAAACGTAATGGAACTCGACCTCAAACCCCGCTACGAGGCATTGTTGGAGGTACACGACAAGTACATCGACATTCAGGTCATCGTCGGCGGAATCGGCAAGGAGGAGTTCGGATGGTCGGAACGCAAGGACTGCAAAAAGGCGAAAGGCGAATTCGACACGGAGCGCGACATACAGTTGTTCACCGACCAGCCGCAGACCTTCTATACCATGAAAGAGGGGCAGTTCACCATTCTGATGCCCGAAGACGCCCATGCGCCTATGCTCGGTGAGGGACACATCAAGAAGATGATATTCAAGGTGCTGAAATAAGTTTCCGACGCCTTAAAGTCTTTAAGGACCTTAAAGACCTTAACGCAAAAGGCTACGCCACAAAAAAAGTCCGCCGCGGAGTTCGCGGCGGACTTTTTCGGCAAATCCGGATTCCCGAATTATTTCGTAAGGTCGGCAAGAGCCTTCTGGGCAGCCTCGACACTGTTGCCGGTGGTTACCTTTTTGAGGTTGGCGATTGCCTGCTCCTTCATCTCCTTGGCATTGTAAGCGGCACCGAGAATGAAATATACGTCGCTGCGGTCGTCCTCGTCGGTCTGAGCCATTGCTGCGGTCTCGCCGAGTTCGATAACCTTCGCGTAATCCTTCTTGTTGTTGTAGGCCTGAATACGAATCTTCTCAGCCAGAGCCGATGCCGGGTCTGCCGCAAGCATGTTGTCAGCCATGGCGATGATGCCGTCGTTGTCGCCGGCAGCCTGCATCTTGGCAACCTCGTTGTTGGTATAGAGAGCCATATTCTCCTTTGCCTTCGCGATAGCCTCGGCGTACTTGTCGGCAGGCATGTTGCAGATGTTGCGGTAAACCTCCATACCCTTCTCGTATTCGCCCGACTCGCAGTAACTCATCGCGAGGTTGAGAGCCATCTCGGTATTGCGCGGATTGGCAGCATAGCCCTTGGCGAACACCTCGGCTGCGGTAGCGTAATCCTTGTTGTTGAACGCCTCGCCGCCCTGAACGAGATATACTTTGGCAACCCATGCGTTGGCCTTCATTTTAGCCTGCGAATCGCCGTAAAGTTCAGCCTTTTCCGCCGATTTGGAGAAGTTGGCGAGAGCCTCGTCGTAATTTCCGGCTTTAATAGCATTGCCGCCCAAACGGTAATAGCAATTAGGAATATACTTTTTGGAGGTCTGAACGCAGTTCAACACCGTGTTGTCCTCCGAATCCATACCCTCGACAACGACCTGCTCCAACAGCGCAGCAGCCTTGGCGAAGTCCTTAGCCTGCATTGCGGCAGCACCTTCGTTGTACTTGGTAACGATTTCGTTAGAAGTCTGCGCCGACGCCAGTCCGAACGCAAGCAGCGCAGCAGCCATTAAAACATACTTTTTCATAACTTTTATACCTTATTATTAAATCAAAATCACCCTTTTTATCATTAAATATTCGCAAAATTAACATTTTTAGTCGATTTTTCAAAATCAAGCCCTCAATTTTGCGAAGAATTCGCTCATAAGCATTTCGCACTCCTCCGCCAATACGCCCCTGCATACCTTCGTTTTCGGGTGCAGTATCGACCCCGCAACGGTCGTATAGCCGCGCTTAGGGTCCGACGCGCCGTAGACGATACGTCCAATCTGACTCCACGCCAACGCTCCTGCGCACATTATGCACGGCTCCACCGTAACATATATCGTGCAATCGGGCAGATATTTGCCGCCGAGTGTCGTCGCGGCTGCCGTTATCGCCTGAATCTCGGCGTGAGCCGTAACGTCGGTTAGCGTCTCGACCAGATTGTGTCCGCGACCGACGACGGAGCCGCCCGATACGATGACCGCCCCTATCGGCACCTCGTCATTGTCCAACGCCAAACGCGCCTCGTTTAGTGCGAGCCGCATATATTTTTCGTCCGTTTGCTGCATTACTTCCATATTTTTACTAATTTTGTGGGTTACAAAGATACAAAAACCGAAACAAACAACATAATCGTCATGTACAGAACTCATACGTGCGGCGAACTCAGAGCCGCAGACGTAAACAGCAGCGTAACGCTCGCCGGATGGGTACAGAAGGTACGCAATCTCGGCGCGATGACGTTCATCGACCTGCGCGACCGTTACGGCATAACCCAAATCGTGGTGGAGGAGCATTCGGCGGAGCCGACAAAAGCCGCCGCAGCGGCACTCGGACGCGAATACGTGATTCAGGTCAAGGGTCGCGTCATCGAGCGTTCGTCGAAGAACCCGAAGATGCCGACGGGAGACATAGAGGTCGCAGCCGAGGAGATAGTCATCCTCAACGAGGCGGCGACACCTCCGTTCACCATCGAGGAGCATTCGGACGGAGGCGACGACCTGCGCATGAAGTACCGTTATCTCGACTTGCGCCGCGCACCGTTGCAGCGCAACATGATTCTGCGCCACAAGATGGCACAGTCGATACGCCGCTTCCTCGACGCGGAGGGATTCCTCGAAATCGAAACGCCGTATCTGGTCGGCTCGACGCCGGAGGGTGCGCGCGACTTCGTCGTTCCGAGCCGCATGAACCCTAACCAGTTCTACGCACTGCCGCAGTCGCCGCAGACGCTCAAACAGTTGCTTATGGTCGCCGGTTACGACCGCTATTTCCAAATCGTGCGCTGTTTCCGCGACGAAGACCTGCGTGCCGACCGTCAGCCGGAGTTCACGCAGATAGACTGCGAGATGTCGTTCGTCGAGCAGGAGGATATTCTCGAAATTTTCGAGCGTTGGGCTAAATACATGTTCAAGGATGTGATGGGAATCGAGTTCAACGAACCGTTCCGCCGCATGCCTTGGATAGAGGCGATGGAGAAATACGGCTCCGACAAACCGGATTTGCGATTCGGAATGGAGTTCGCCGACATCACCGACCTCGCGCACGGACATTCGTTCTCGGTATTCGACGACGCCGAATACGTAGTAGGATTCGCCGCAACCGGCTGCGCGACATACACCCGCAAGCAGATTGACGCGCTCACCGAGTTCGTAAAGCGTCCGCAGGTCGGAGCGAAAGGCTTGATATGGATTCGCTTGGAGGCGGAAGGCGGCGTCAAGTCGTCTGTCGACAAGTTCTTCTCCGCCGACGAGGTACGTGCGATTGCCGAACGCTGCGGAGCGAAGGCGGGCGACATGGTATTCATCCTCTGCGGTCCTAAATTCAAGGCTCTGACGCAACTCTGCGCCCTGCGCCTCGAAGTGGCACAGCAACTCGGACTGCGCGACCCGAAGAAATTCGCGCCGCTCTGGGTAATCGATTTCCCGATGTTCGAATGGGACGAGGAGACGCAGCGTTTCTACGCCATGCACCATCCGTTCACCTCGCCGAAACCGGAGGACGTCGAGTACCTCGAAAGCGACCCGGGTCGTGTACGCGCCAACGCCTACGACTTCGTATGCAACGGCACGGAAATCGGCGGCGGCTCGATACGTATCCACGATGCAAAGTTGCAGGCGACGATATTCAAGTGTCTCGGATTCACGCCGGAGAAGGCACAGGAGCAGTTCGGCTTCCTGATGAATGCATTCAAGTTCGGCGCGCCGCCTCACGGAGGACTGGCATTCGGCTTCGACCGTCTGTGTTCGCTCTTCGGAGGTGCAGATTCGATTCGCGACTACATCGCATTCCCTAAAAACAATGCCGGTCGCGACGTGATGCTCGATGCACCGTCGTACCTCGACCAGACCCAACTCGACGAGTTGTATCTCTCGCTCGTAAAGCCTGAATAAGGCTCTCTATATGGCAAGCCCGCCGCACGAACTGATTTCGTGCGGCGGGTTGTTATAAATAAGGTCCTTAAAGTCTTTAAGGTCGTTAAAGATAGCGATTCACAATCGATTGCCATGAATCGGTATTGCGGAACACCCACCAGAACAGCATCAGAAGTGCAAAAAGAGATATTGTTACAGGGCTCATAGCCACTCTCCGCACCTTGTCGGAAACATATTTCGGGAACAGAACAACCGCGAGCAACACCGTTATATATGGCGAAACAATAAGAATATACGGATTATACAACAACGCAGACCTGAAATCACCTTCAATCAGGCATACAATCATCCTTTGCACTCCGCACAACGGGCAGTCATATCCGCTTGCAAGACGAAAAATACATTTCGGCATGATACGAACATCATCACTTCCCCAGATTGAATACGCAATCCAAATCGCGAAAAAAAGCGAAATCCAAAATACTAACGACCTATAAAAGCGATACACTTTACCGATACCGGTCAATTAATTATTGCTATTGACAATCCTTTTCTCTTCGGAATCCGTAAAATTACCCATTGCAATGACTATAAAGTCTATCAGTGTCCATACTCCGCACCCTCCGCAGGTGATGAGTTGAAGGATTCCGGTTCCTGTTTTTCCGACATAAAAGCGATGAATTCCGAGTCCGCCGAGGAAAAAGCACAGAAGCAACGTCGTAATCCAATCTTTCTCGCTCCTGTTAAAATCGACAGGCTTCGATGATTTTGCGACAGTGCGACCGCATTTTACAAAAACAACCGCATCATCATTAATTTCTGCTCCGCAATGATTACAAAACATAATTCACAAGTTTGGGTATCCGTTCGCACCTCAACAGAAAGTTAATAAAACAAGGAAAGCGTGGTGCCGAAAACTTATTTTAGTTGATGAGGTCGTAGGAAACCCGAGTAGATAAATAAGCAACAGACCCACGCCTATATCCACGAATGGATATGACGCGGTAAAATGATTGGCTTATTCCCTTTCCTCGATTAGAATTTCCTACGTTCCATCAACGAGAATAAACTTACACTTTCCGTGTTCGTTAAAATGTTCGTACAAAGGTATGTAAAAGTCGAGTAAATTGCAATACCGAAATACGGTGCCGAAAAATTTTATGGGCATTAAAGTCCTTAAAGACTTTATCCCGATGTCGCAGAAAATGTTTATCTTTGAGGCGAACTAAATTGCAAACGGTTATGAAAATCGTTTACGCCAAAATCGTCAACCGAAAAAAACGGGACGGCGAATTGCCATAAATTCAACGTTCCAGATAAGATGAGGGCAGAGCCTAACGCAAGTTCGGGTTATGCCGAGGCGGGAAAAGGAAGAAAGGATTTCAACGCTTTTTCTACGACAACCTGATTTTTACCGAACATACGTCAAGACAATATGGGAAGAAAAGCCAAAGAAAAAGAGAAGATGAGGGCGGAGGTCGCCGCCAAAATCGCCGATATAGTCGCCTTTTATCCGCGCTATGAACTTCGTCTCTTTTATGAACACCGCACCATGGATATGTCCGTAGGCGGAGGATATTCGAGCGATATGTTCATTCCGCTGAGCGAAATCCGCAAAGGGGAGACGCTGAAAACCGATGTCATCGGCTGCGGACGGGTCATGGTGAAGGAGGCTTCCGAAGAACGGCTGGTGCTGAACTGGGATGACACAGATTATGAGGTGGATTTGGGCACTTCGGTAAAGACCAAATCCTATGCCGTAGACAACCCTTATTTGAGTTACGAGGAGGTGTTCTTGCGCTTCGAGTACAAATATGTTTCGGTCGAGGTCATATTGTCGGAAACGTTCGACAAAATAACCGAATATCACAGCAGAATGGAGAGACCGGAATACCCGGAAACTGCCCGTCAGCAGATGTTGGTATTGGGGCTGTTGAAAGAGTTGTGCAGGCACAATGCCGAGTGGTATGTCCCGCTTGCCGCATTGTCAGCCGCCGACAACTGGGCGAGTATCAGATTGGTTCGTCCGTACATATTCCGCAATTTGCTCTTTGAAGGAGTAAGGCACGGTGCCCTTTCGCCGGACAACAAGTTTGCATGGCATTGGATTGAAATCGCCGCACGAGAGAACGACCCCGTTGAGTTCATGGACGATAGCCGGCACTTTTGCGATTTGCTCCGCAAGGCTGCCGAGGCGGGCAATGAGGATGCAAGCCAGATTCTGAAAACATTATCCGGCAACGATAACGAATCATAAAGGAGGATGAACATGAAACCTGTACACCTGACTCTCCACAAGCCGTTTGAAAAACTGGAAACCGGCGCGTCCCGATTTTGGGGCAATCCCGATTTGCCGAAAGATTTCGACTATCCGATGTACATCGACGACGAGGGCGACGAATACCCCTATTTCTTCATCTGTCAGATTAATCTGGCGGAACTCGCCCGTTTCGATGCCGACAATCCGCTGCCGAAGAGCGGACTGCTGTCGTTTTTCGGAAAAATCGACCGCTATATGGGTTTGTTTGCCGCTACCGACGGTATCGGCGGCAGCATCAGTCCGACAGATGCGGTGAAGGTTCTCTGGTTTCCTTCGTGCGACGATATGAACGAGGTGGTTCTGCTGGATGACGATGACCGGCAGGTCGCGCCGGAGGAGATGCAGATTGCTTTCAGTCACAGCGTTCCCGAACTGTCCGACGAACACATGCTTTTTGCACCTCCGGAGCACCGCGAGTGGGAGACTTGGGACGAGCCTTACGAGGCGTGGGAAATCCTGCTTCAAATAGACTCTTTCGCAGGTATGGATTTCAACCTGAACTTCATGGACTTCGGTGTCCTCGATTTCCTGATTGACCCCGAAGACCTGAAACGCCGACGTTTCGACAACGTGCGGGCAATCGTCCTGTCGACATAAATTGAAAATAAATAAAAAGTAGCGAATATGGAAAAAGAGATTAATTTGCAGGAGTACGAAATCATTGTTTACTCGCGGGAAGAGGCATGTGCCAAGGCAGCGGAACTGCTGGGATTGAGTCCCGGTTCGTCCGAAGAGGCGATTGAAGAGTATATCGACAGTCATCACGAGTGGTATTGCAACGACAAGGAGTACAAGTACATGGGCTATGACTGCGGAGACTGCTATATGGGCGGCGACGAGAAGAAAGGTATCGTTTGCGGCGACCGTTTAGTGGTATACGCCGTATGCCCGAACTATAAATCGGTGCATATCTACAAAAGGAAATAGCCCCGGTTTTCTATCCCGATTCAAGCGTTTTCCGGCACTACTTGTTTATGCGCAATCACTTATTTCTTTGTTTATCAAACCAGATTAGCCTTTCATAATAGTCGCGATTTTCCTTGCCGGCATTGGGTAAGAGGGTCAGTCGAATAGCGTTCCCGGGTTCATACATGCAGGACTGCGCCACTCTATTCCGTGTTGCGCCAACACGGCGGTCTTCGTATGCCAGTAGATATGGCAGAATCCCATTCCGCGGGGGAAATCGCTGCCTATCTCCGCATCGGTCTGCCGTTCCACCGTCTCGTACAACTCTTCCCAGAGTTGTGTGCGCTCCACCGGGTCGAATTTCAGATGTATCCCGTACTCCTCAACCCACTCTTCGTCGGAGACATGCGCCGTGTCGACATACCGTCTCCACTTTTCGAGTTCCTGCGCAATATCCTCACAGGTCAGAGGGCTGTCGTATTCTGCGGTATCCCCCTCCCGCACGAGTTCGGAGAGTTCCCGCATACGTTCCAGAACGCCGATAGTAAAGCGCGGCAAATCTCTGTTCGACAGATTGTCGCAAAGTATGTCGAGCAGGAATATCTTGTCATACGGGGTATGCGATTCGCCGCGTGCAGAAATGCTGTCGAGCAGTCGCAGCACTTCGCGGGCAAGGCGAAGGTTCTTCCACATGGACATCTCCTGCGAATTAGTCTGCATCCGCTTCAAAAGAGACACTGCATCGCGTATTTGCAAAGGATATTCTTCCATATATAATAATACCTGATTATAACCGTTTGTCGTGCATTCTTTGTCCGCCGCGCTATGCATAGGCATCGAAACGTCCGTCATCGTCAGGGAACTCGTCGTCGAAAGTATCGTCCTCCGAACAAGCAAACTCCGGATTGTCGAAAACAGGTTCGTAATATCGTTCTATTTCTGCGGCATATTCGGCGAGCCGACCGTAGGTGTATGCCATGACGGTCTCTCCGATAAGTCTTTTCGACCCCAATCGGGCACCTTTAAGGGCAATCATATCCTTTTCCGTTTCGTCCCTGTCCATAAAATGGTCGTGGAGCATGCCGAACATCTTTTCATAACACCCCGCATTGCCGAGCCGCGCCCCATCGGAGTACCATTCCCATGCTTTCGCGTTATCCTCCCGAATGTCGTAATAGCCATAGTAATACATATCGCCGAGCATCTCCGCCGCACCCGAACAGCCCATATAGAACGCCTCTTCAAGCCCGGCAGTGAACTTTTCTCTTGCACATTGCTGCCGGTGCCGGTCCATGTCGTCATAGCCGTCCGTTGCGAAGACGGCACAGAAATAGCGGCACAGGGCATCCCTTTTCGACATGCCGTATTCCGCAGCCTTAATGAAGGCATCCTTGTCGACGAGCACCCCCTCGGCATTGTGCGAGCAGGCTACGGCTACATCCGCCCATGCCATTATCACACCCATTTCAGCAGCCTTTCGGAAGTTCCCGACGGCAGCCGGATACCCTTCGGTGTTGCATTCGCAACACCCTTTCAGATAGTACCACATGGGGTTCTCCTCTCCCGCTCCGAGCCGCCCGACATCATCGGCAAGCCGCTCCCCGATGATTGCGAGTGCCTTTTGCGGGTCGGCTTCATATCCGTTCTTCCCGAAAATCAGATTTTTCAGATAGATTTCTGCGGCATAGTCGCAATTCCGCTCCAATGCCTCGTCGAGCAGAGCTCGGGCAGCGGCACGTTCTACCAAGCCGAAATCGCCGTAGTCATACATCTGAGCCATCTCCGCCGTGGCTTCCGGCAGACCGAGTGCGTGCGCACGACGGATATATCCGCAAGCCTCGCCCAACGAATCAGGCTTCGTCATGGTACACAGCCGGTAGCGACCCAGCGCAAAGAGGGCGAACCGGTCATCGCGGTCGGCATACTCCTTTATAAGTTCGATTGACTGCCGCGAAAGCAGAAAAATATTCGGAGTTACAGTGAATACCCGAAGAAAGTATCTTGCGGCATCCGCATCTTCTTCGGCTGTCGGAAGCGCATTCGCAACCAGGGCATCGAATGAACCTTGAACGAACATCTCCTGCCACGAAAGCATGGAGGTTCGGTCGTCGAGGTCGCCGCATCGTATTAAATCGTCCGCCTTCATGATTTATTACCGGATGAAGACGTTTTCGTCGTCCGACGGTACTCCGTCTACTGTTACGCCATTGGCAAGCAACGTTTTGAGCAGTTCGATTTCCAACTCCTTGTCCTTTCGGAATATTTCGAGTTGGGTCTTGTAGGCGGAAATCATCTTGGATGCCGCCTTGATGTGCTTGCCGTATTCGAATGCACGGAATCCGAGCGAAGGCAAATCCAGGCTCGCATTCGCTTTCCCCATTCCGAGCATGGTGAACACTCGCTGATACTTCTTTATAATGCCTATTAACTCCTCATTATGCGCTATAACGGCACTTATGCCGTATTTTTCGCCCACCGAACTGACAATGCTTACGGCACGGTATAGCGTCCCGTCCGAAGAGCAGACATGGCGCGCCACGCTTCGGTAATCCTTAATTGCGTAGGCGAAGAACTCCTCGATGTTGTGGCGCGCCTTGTCGCAGTCGGAGAAATAGTTGTCTATCGCATCCTTTCCGCAGCGTTTCGGAGCGTCCCACGCCACTTTCTCCATTTCAGCCGAGACAATAGGCAGGATATAAGGCTCTGCGGTGGCGGCTACCGTAGGTTTGGAATCCATTTCGGCAACCTCCGGCATGGAGATGTCGACATGTTCTCCACGGCTGAGTTTCAGATTGTAGAAAACGTACTTCTCGGACCACCATTCCCCGCATTGCAACCAGAACATCAACTGCTCCGCACGGTTGAGAGGGATGGTATAGGTAGTGGGATTCATCGTGCCGTAGAGTTCCAGATTAGCCACGACATTTCCGTCCGCACCTATCAACAGATGTTCTATCGGATTGCTTTTCAATGATACGGTATCTCCCGAATTATTCGGAACAGCCGCAACGGTGAATGTGATGTAGTCGTACTGCCCCCAGGTATTGAATGCTGCGCAAGAGGATTCGTGCGCCGTACCTCCGGCTGCAAGGGCAATCAATGCCCCGAACGGGCTGATGGCTGTGATAGTCGCTCCTCCGACCGCTCCGACCATTATGGCAGAACCCATCATTCCGGCTGTAACGCCGGCTGCGGGAGTGCCGGTCGGTCCCATTTCGAGGTCGAAATGCACACTCGTCTGCAACACGAATCCTTTGTAGATGCGCTCGCCGTTCGGCATGGTGAAATAATTCTTTTTGGTGCTGCCGTCCTTGAAAATTCTGTCCTGATAGTCCTTTAACGGGCTTACGTAATGTATGTAAGGCTTGCCGAGGTCGATAAGGTCTATCTCGTCGGGACATTCGGGGCGAGGATGCACGAAAAGGTCGTTGGCGACAGGTTTGCCGCGATAGAGGACTATGTCCGCCACTCCGAATGCAGGATGGTTGAGACTTACGATGCCGCGTTTCTCGAACATCAGTTTGCGGCAGCGGTTTATCGGCACGGTATAGTGTCGGTTCGGCGAGGTCGCTGTCATCGGCTGGTTGAAGACCACACGGTTGTCGGCATATACTCTCAACGTGTCGTTTTTCAGCACGCCGCACTTGCTTATCCAGCCGGTGGTGAAACTTACATGGTCGAACTCTCCCTCGACGTTGAACACGGCGTGCGAACGTGTGTTGTCGTCAAGCACGTTTGTCGCGGACTGGAATATCAAACCCTCATTGAACCGCACTCCACCCATCGAGAATGTTCTGAAATCGGTGCTGCCGTCATATACCATATTCTCGCGGCTTATACCGCCTCCCACAGCGTACGGCTGTATGTTCGAGACCAGTTTACAGACATCCGGCAATGCCTTGATTTCCGCCGACGCGTCAAGCAGTTCGCCCTCCGTACTGCCCGCAATGTCGTACCCCTCGGGATAGACCATGGCATTGACGACCGCAAGTGCGCTCGAACCTTGGGACTGCTGGCTCTCGATGCTTATCCACCGGCAACCCTTCACATTCACCGTGAATTTCTTCGCGAGATTGCCCTCTCCGACCTCCTCTTCCAGCAGGATTCGCTCGTCGCCCTTCACCGAAAGCCATGCCACGCCCAACTTACCGTCGTCAGAATCCTGAGGTCCTGCGATGAATTCCAGCGTCGAGTATTTCCCTTCGAGATTGAAGAACGTGCGCCGTTCGTCCTGCCCGATTAACTGGATTGTGGCGTCCAGTCGCAGACCGTCCGTGTACGTCTTTCCGCTGATTTTTATGGACCGCAGGTCTCTGAATTTTTCGTTTTGCGAGACACATTTGTGGTAATTGTTTATCTTGTAGGGTCTCAGGTCGCGTACAAGCATGAGCGGCTTTCCGGTCGCAAGGCTCAGTTTGCCGGTCTCACGCGGAGTCTGGGAGGCTGTGTAGAGGATAGGCTCGGCGATTCCGATGCGGACATCATTCATCGTGATTTCAAAGCGCAGACGGTCTATGCCCGTAACATCGAGGCTTACCCGTTGCGGAACGTCATACTCCGCAACCATACGCTCCATCAACTTGCGTCCGTCCCCTCGGATTGCCAGTACAGCTTTGTCTGTACCGGAACTGTCAGCCTGCGAGCATCCAACGATGAATGTAAGCGTGCGGAATCTTCCTTTAAGGCTGAACTCCGCATATCCGTGTTCGGTCGGTCCGTAGGTGGTGAAGAGGTGAAATCCGTTCTTGTACGGGACACCTCCCATGTACATGGTCCCGAAGAGCATATCCTGCACCTTGGTGTAGGCATGAGACTCCACCGGTCTGTATGCGGTCGAAAGATATGTCGGGGTCTGCCCGTATGCCCTCATTCCGGCGAAGGATACAAGCAGCAATACTGCTGCGGCGATTACTCTTTTGGTCATGTCTCTCCTTGTTTTGGGTTATACCTATGCCTGTATGCTGTCGTGTCTTACAAATTGTGTTTCAAGCGTAAAGATATAAAAAATTTCGATTGCAAACTATTTTGCGCCAAATTACCCGTAGCGCAGTCATTTTTCCGCAGATTTCATTTATCCGTTGACAAGTTATGTTTCATGAATTTAGGAATATAAAACCGAATTTACAAACCGGCACAACGGCTTTAAGGTCGTTAAGGGCATTAAAGACCTTAATATTTTTTGGCATTCACTTCGCTTATTCGTACATTTGTCAGTGAAATTTGGAATATTATGTCAGCACCGCTTGCCGAAAGATTAAGACCGCATTCGCTCGACGACTACATCGGGCAGGAGCATCTCGTAGGTAAAAACGGCGTCATACGTCGTTTCATCGAGGCGGGGAATGTTCCGTCGTTCATCCTGTGGGGTCCCCCGGGGGTCGGCAAAACGACGCTCGCCAAGATAGTCGCCAACGAGTTGCAACGCCAGTTCTTCACGCTATCCGCCGTTACGTCGGGCGTGAAGGAGGTGCGCGAGGTCATCGAATCGGCGAAACGCCAGAAATTCTTCAACTCGGATACCCCGCTGCTCTTCATCGACGAAATCCACCGTTTCAACAAGTCGCAGCAGGATTCGCTGTTGGGTGCGGTCGAGCAGGGTACGGTGACGCTGATTGGCGCAACGACCGAGAACCCTTCATTCGAGGTGATTTCACCGCTGTTGAGCCGCTGTCAGGTCTACATCCTAAAATCGATGGACGACGGGCAACTCGACGCCCTGCTGCAACGCGCGATAACGACCGACGAGGAGTTGAAAAAACGCGAAATCGAGGTGCGCGAGCGCGAAGCGTTGTTCCGCTTTTCGGGCGGCGATGCGCGCAAACTGCTCAATATCCTCGACATAATCGTCGGCGCGACGGAAGGCAAGGTGATAATAACCGACGAATCGGTAACCGATGCGCTGCAACAGAACATAGCCCTCTACGACAAGAACGGCGAACAGCATTACGACGTCATATCGGCGTTCATAAAGAGCGTCCGCGGCAGCGACCCGAACGCCGCAATATACTATCTGGCACGCATGTTGGCAGGCGGAGAAGAGCCGAGGTTCATCGCGCGGCGGCTAGTGATACTCGCATCGGAGGACATCGGACTGGCGAATCCGAACGCGCTGCTGCTCGCCAACGCATGTTTCGACACGGTACACAAAATAGGCATGCCCGAAGCGCGCATCACGCTCGCCGAAACGACGATATATCTGGCGACGTCGCCCAAGAGCAATTCCGCCTACATGGCGATAAACTCGGCACTGTCGTTCGTCGGCAAGGACACGACCAACCGCCCCGTGCCGCTGCATCTGCGCAATGCCGTTACCGACCTGATGAGCGAGGTGGGCTACGGCAAGGACTACAAGTACGCGCACGACTACGAAGGCAACTTCGCCGAACAGGAGTTCATGCCCGATACGCTCGTCGGAAAGAAGTTCTACGACCCGAACGTCGGCAATCCGAGCGAAGAGAAGATAGCGCAGCGGATTCGGCAATTATGGAAAAACAAATACTGACCTTTTCGACAAACCGAGAGCAGAGCCGAACTTGTTCGGGCTATGCCGAGGCGAGAAAAGGTGCATGAAAACGAATAAGAATATGAAACGTCTGCTTACGATTATGGCACTACTCGCGACCGCCGTCGTTCCGCTCGCGGCACAGACACACAAACACACCATGAAATATACGGTGAACGGCGGTGAAGAACTCTATCTCGACCGCTACGTATCCGACAAGGCGGAGGGAAAGCGTCCGTGCGTGATTTTCGTTTTCGGCGGAGGGTTCGCCACGGGAGCCCGCGATGCCGAAAAATACGTTCCGTACTTCGACATGCTGACAGAGAACGGCTACGACGTCGTTTCGGTCGATTACCGTCTCGGGCTGAAAGCCACGCAGTCGCCCGATTACGACTCGAAGTCGGTCGGACTGCTCGAAACGATACGGACGATGAAGAACTCGGTGAACATCGCAGTGGAGGACGTGCTTACGGCGACGAAAATCATACTCGACAATGCCGGCGAGTGGAATATCGACACCTCGAAAATCATCGTCAGCGGTTCGAGTGCCGGAGCGATAACGTCGTTGCAGGCGGAGAACAACATCTGCAACCGTACAGATTTGGCGAAGATTCTGCCGGCAGGCTTCAACTATGCCGGCGTAATCGCCTTCGCGGGGGCGATATTCTCGACGAGCGGCAAGCCCGACTGGGATACGAAACCATGTCCGGTGATGCTGTTCCACGGCAACTCCGACAGCAACGTTCCCTACGAAAAGGCGGCACTGCTGGGCATAGGTTTCTATGGCTCAAAGATTCTCGCAGAACAGTTCGACGAGATGGGTACGCCATACTATTTCTACTCGGCGACATACCGTTCGCACGTGATGGCGGAGGAGCCGATGATAAAGAATCACGAAGAGATACTCGAATTTCTCGACAAATACGTAATGCGCGGGCAGCGGCTGCAAATCACCGAGACGGTGGTCGATTTGGAAATCGAGCCACAGCCGACCTCGTTCGGCATCAGAGAGTATCTTTCAGCGAACTATGACACGCCGTACGACCGACAACCCGAATTAAAATAGGACAATGAAACGCATAGGAGTTATTTCGGATACCCACGGCACGTTCGACGAGGCGTTGCGCGCATTTCTGAAAGACGTGGACGAAATATGGCATGCGGGCGACATAGGTTCGCTCGAACTCGCCGACGAGATAGCGGCTTTCAAGCCGTTGCGGGCAGTCTACGGCAATATCGACGGCGGCATGACGCGGCGCGCATACGACGAATTCGAATATTTCAAGGTCGAGGACGTTTCGGTGCTGATGACCCACATCGGCGGCTATCCGCGGCACTATTCGCCGCAGGCTCTGCGCAAGATTCAGGCGGCACATCCGAAGATATTCGTCGCGGGGCATTCGCATATTCTGAAAATAATTTACGACCCCGTCTATCAGTTGCTGCACATCAACCCCGGGGCGGCAGGATGTTACGGCTTCCACAACGTGCGCACCGCCGTGCGTTTCACCATCGACGGCGAGCAGATTCGCGACATGGAGATAGGCGAATGGGAAAGAAGATGACAAAACGACCTTAAAAACTTTAACAAAAACAGTATAACGGCAATGAAGAAATCGGTAGTATCGTCGTTCGATGTAGACCATCGGACGCTCAAAGAGGGATTGTACCTCCGTTCGGTATATGAAATAGACGACCGCCTCGCGGTACGTTCGTGGGATTTGAGATTTTGCGAGCCTATGGCTCACAAACCGTTGTGTGCTGGTGCGGTACACACCATCGAACACCTTATGGCTTACTATCTGCGTCTGGACGAGAAAATCGGAGCGAGCATAGTTTCGTTCTGCCCTATGGGATGTCAGACGGGATTCTACCTTTCGACGATGAACAATGTCGAGGCGGAGGATGTCAAGGCGGCTCTGATACGCGTATACGAAAAGGTATTCCCTATCAAGAGTACCGATAACATAGTCGGATTGAACGAGATTCAGTGCGGCAATCCGTCGCTCTACGCAATCGACGAGACCAACGAGGCGATGAGCAAATATATCGAAGTACTCCGCAAACTGTAATCGGCTATGAACATTCTGATAGTTACTCCGACCGAACGCGAGAATGCCAACATGCTCGCCGCGCTCGGTCGTGCGGCATCGACCCGCAACACCTACACCGTAATACTCAGCGGAATAGGCAAGGCGGCTGCGGCGGCGAACACTGCGGCGGCGATAGCGAAAGCCGAGAAGAAGTTCGACACGATTGCCGTAATCGGTTTTGCGGCGGGAACGCTCGGATTCCGTCAGGGCGAAATAGTTATGCCCAACACCGCCCGCTATCACGACTGCGACATCCCCGACGGATTCATTCCCGAACTCACCGACCCGTTCGCTCTCGGCGGCAAGGACGACATAACGGTATTCACGGGCGACTCGTTCGTCAATGCCTGCTCAGTACACGAAATCAAGAAGCGTTTCGGAACGGAGCGGGCGATATTCGACATGGAAATCACGGCGGTAGTCATAGCGGCTAACGAACTTGGCGGAGTGCCGGTAGTCGCCGTAAAGATGATTTCGGACGTACCCGAGGACGGGCATACCGAACACTCCTACGACGAGTTCGCCGATTCGCACTCCGACTTCTCGGAGATACTTGCAAGGTTGGAAGAGTTGTAGACATTAAAGACTTTAAGGTCCTTAAAGTCCTTAAAGAAAATCCCTCGGGCGGAATTATCCGCCCGAGGGATTTTAGCAACCTTATAGCACTCCCGCTCCCCTATTTCAGGAAATCCTCGAAATAGTCGGTTACCTTCTGCATCAGATGCACGCGGTCGCGACCGAAAACGTTGTGTTCCGAGCGCGGATAAGGGAAATAATAGACCTGCACATTGCTTTTGATGCACTCGTCGATGAAATTCAGCGAATGCTGCCATACGACGGTATTGTCGATTGCACCCTGACAAATCAGCAGTTTGCCCTTCAAATCCTTCGCACGCGGGATAAGCGACGTGGCGGCAAAACCCTCCGGATTGCTCTTTTCGGTCTCCATATAGCGTTCGCCGTACATTATCTCGTACCACTTCCAGTCAATGACCGGACCTCCGGCGACGCCGACCTTGAACACCTCCGGATAATTTACCATCAGCGATATAGTCATAAATCCGCCGTAAGACCAGCCGTGTACGCCGATGCGCGAACCATCGACCCAGTCGTGCGACATCAGCCAGCGCAAGCCCGCCATCTGGTCCTCCATTTCGCACTTGCCGCAGCGGCGGTGAATAGCCTTTTCGTACTCCGCACCGCGATTGGTCGTGCCGCGGTTATCCATCACGAACACCACATAGCCGTGCTGCGCCATATACATCTCCCAGCGGCGCAGCGAAGCCTGAAAGTCATTGCGCACGAGTTGGGAGTGAGGACCTCCGTAAACGTACAGTATTACTGGATATTTCTTGGTCGGGTCGAAGTCGAGCGGTTTTATAAGACGGTAATAGTTGTCGTATCTGTCGTCGGCACTGCGCACCGTACCCAGTTCAATCGGACAGAAATTGTAGTCCGCACTCGGATTGTCGGCACGGAACACCTCGCGGCGGAATTTGCCGTCGGTCGAACCGACAGCGACCACGCGAGGGACGTTCAGCGACGAATAGTTGTCGGCGAACCAGCGTCCGTCGGGCGAAACCGAACATGTGTGCCAACCCTCGTCCTGCGTAAGACGCACGGTACTACCCGTCCGCAAATCCTTGCGGAACAGATGGCGTTCGACTGGCGAGACCTCGGCAGAATAATAATAGACGCCGCCGCGGTCGTCCTGCCCGACATAGTTCACGTCGGCATCGGTTTCGGTAAACCGCGAAACCGTACCCGCGGAAACCGAACAGAGATAAAGGTTGCGATAGCCGTCGCGGTTGTCGGTCGTATAGATAAATTTGTCGGGGTCGCTTTTCAGGAAATGGAGCGGAAACTGCGGTTCGACGAAGCGGTCGTTATGCTCGGTCAGCAACGTCGCGACGAATTTGCCGTCCGCAGCGTCGTAGCGGTTGAGATGCACGTTTTTCTGCGCGCGGTCGAGTATCTGTGCATAGACATACTTGCCGTCGGGCGACCACGTAAGATTGGTGATATAGCGTTCGGCGTCGAAGTCGGAAACGTCGAGCCAAACGGTATTTCCGGTAGCCGAATCGTATATTCCGACCGAAATCCGTTCGGAATCCATGCCGTTCATCGGATACTTTATCTCGACGAGCGTACCAGTCCGCGACGTGATGTCGAGCAGCGGAAAGGTCGTAACCCGCGATTCGTCCTTGACATAGAATGCCAGCCGCGAACCGTCGGGCGACGGGAACAGACCGCCGGCGATGCCGAATTCGTTGCGCGAAACCGACGCTCCGCAAACGATGTTCTTGTCGGCGTAATCGGTAACCTTGCGCTCGGTGCCGTCAGCCGCAATCCACACGATATTGTTTCCGCGCAGTTCGGCATGCGGTTTCGACGGAGATTCCGCCGCTGCGGGCATTCCGATTTCGCGTTTGCGACCCGAACGGATATCGACGGCATAACGCTTGCCGTCCTCGGTAGCGATATACTCTTTCGGATTCTCCCTGTTCCACTCTATCTTATAGTTCTGCGGAATGAGCGAACGGTTGAGAATCGCATCCTCCATAGTCAGCAGTTTCCGGTCGGCATTCTGTGCCGAAACCGCGAATACGGCGGCGGACGTCATCGCCGCAACCGCCGCCAAACGGTAAATCTTCATCAGAACAGATATTTCTCGGTTTTCACTCTCTTTATCAATGAAGCAATGTCGCGCCATGCGTCCTCGCCAAGCGTCGTGCCAACGACCTCTATCACCTTGCCGGCGGTAATCGCGCCTATCGTTCCGCACTGGCGCAGCGACAGCCCCTCGCACAGGGCATAAAGAAATCCGGCGGCATAGAAATCGCCCGCACCCGTCGTATCGACACGCTTCGCGGCAGCCATGATGCCTACATGGATTACCTCGCTGCCACGCTTGATGAGCGCGCCTTTCATGCCGATTTTCACAATCGTGAGGTCGCAAATCTCGGAGATTGCCTGCAAGGCGTTCACGGGTTCGCTCTCGCCGGTGAACATTTTCGCCTCATCCTCGTTGGCGAAGAGAATATCGACGTACTCCGTCGTCAGACGGTGCAGGAACTCGCGGTTCTCCTCGACGACATTGAAACTCGCCAAATCGACGGCGATTTTCAGTCCGCGCTGTTTCGCCACCCGCATGACGGTCTCGATAAGCGTATGGTCCTGTACGAGATAGCCCTCGACATAGAGGCAGTCGTAACCGTCGAATATCTCGGGGCTGATTTCATCGGTCGTCAGTTCCTCCGCCGCTCCGAGGTGCGTGAGCATAGTCCGCTCGCCGTCGGGCGAAATCAGCGACACACACTTTCCCGAACGGTTGCGTCCGCGGAAAATGACGGGCTTGATGCCCAGATTGGCGAGTGCCTGCTCGAAAAAGTCGCCGGTCGTATCGCAACCCACCTTGCCGATGAATCCGACGGGCGTTCCCAGACGCGCCATGGCGCGTATCGTATTGTCGGCAGAACCGCCGAGCGACAGCGAATATGGGAATCCCGCGACGGATTTCGATATTTTGGATTGCAGTTTACTGTCCACCAGCGACATCGAGCCTTTGGCGATGCCGAATGTCGTAAGCACCGCATCCGATTGCAGATTGACAAGCATGTCGGTGAGTGCGTTTCCGATTCCTATTACCTTCTTCATCATTCAAATTCGGGGTTGTGTTTATATCGAAAGAACCTTCACGAGGTCTATGTCCTCCCTACGGATATTCTTCGTCCGGCTCAACGCCTGCGAGAACGGAACGTAGACCATCTCGCCGTTGCGGATTCCTATCATCACGTTGCGCTGTCCCTCTTTGAGCGCGGTAATCGCCGTCGCACCGAGACGCGACGAGAGGATTCGGTCCATAGCCGTCGGCGAGCCGCCGCGTTGGAGGTGTCCGAGAATCGTTACGCGGGCATCGTATTGCGGATACTCGCGTTTCACGCGCTCGGCAAGCCCCATCGCGCCGCCCGTATTCGGATTCTCGGCGACAAGTACGATGGCGGAGTTCTTGCTCTTGCGGAATCCGTTGTCGATAAGCGTCTTCAACTGGTCGTCCTCGGTCTCCATTTCGGGGATTATCGCAGCCTCGGCACCGGAGGCGATAGCGCCGTTCAGTGCAAGGTAACCCGCCGTATGCCCCATGACCTCGACGAAGAAGAGCCGTTCGTGGCTGGTCGCCGTGTCGCGCAGTTTATCGACGGCATCCATTATGGTATTGAGTGCGGTATCGAATCCGATGGTCGAATCGGTGCCTGACAAGTCGTTGTCGATAGTGCCTGGGAGAGCCACGATAGGCACGTCGTACTCCTCGGCGAAAATCTGCGCGCCGGTAATCGTTCCGTCGCCGCCGATGACGACCAGTGCGTCGATTCCCGCCGCACGCATGTTGTCGTAAGCCGTCTTGCGCCCCTCGGCGGTTTTGAATTCGGGGCAACGGGCGGTTTTGAGAATCGTTCCGCCCTGCTGGATAATATTGCTGACGCTGCTCGAAGTGAAATTGATAATCTCGTTGCTTATCAACCCCTTGTAACCACGCATAATACCTTTCACCGCAAGTCCGTTGAAGATGGCGGTTCGCGTTACCGCACGAATTGCGGCATTCATTCCCGGAGCATCACCACCCGAGGTGAGGACTCCGATACATTTTATCGATCCCATAAAATCGCAATAAAAAATTGTGTTCAAAGATACGAAAAGCCGAGGGCAAAGCAAAATTTATTTTGACTTTGCCGAGGCGGAGTATCTAAGGCGTAGCCAAAGATACGAAAAATAGGAAGCAACGCAAAAAATTATTAAAGAGTCCTTAACGACCTTAAAGACTTTAAGGACATTAAAGCCCTTATACGTCATTTCCCCGCGCAATCGCGGCTTTCGGGGTCGGGCTTGCGGGAATCGGAGATTTTCGCTATTTTTCGGAAAAATTGTCATTCACGATGAAGAGTTCCGACCGCGGCATACGCCGTTTCTTCATTGCGGCATTCGCCGCCGCATTCGCATCCTGCTCGCCCGCGTCCGAGACGCCGGACACGCCCGAACCGGAGCGGCTGCCGGTTTACAGCGAAATCACGACAGGACGTCTGCCGCAACCTTCTTCGGGGGCTATACGGCGTTATTCGGTGCATTCGGTCGAACTGAATGACGATATGATTGTGGACGTATGGACTCCGAATGGTTACGGCGAAACCTCCGATGACGCCTATCCGGTAATATACGTCCACGACGGTCAGAATCTGTTCGACCCCGATTTCGCTTTCGCCGGTGTGGCTTGGGAAATCGACGGCGAACTCCAACGGCTTATCGACGGCAACGAAGCACGGGCGGCGATAGTGGTCGGCATTGCCAATCGGGGTTCAGTCGGGCTGCGCCCCAATGACTATTTCCCCGAAAAGGCTCTGCGCCACATCTCCGACAGCGACCGCAGCGCGACGAAAATCTTCGACACCTGTCGGGCGGGATTTCACGGAGACGAACATGCGGCATTCGTCGCCAAAGAATTGAAACCGCTGATAGACTCTCTCTACCATACGGGGTCCGACCGCTCCGACACATTCGCCATGGGGTCTTCGATGGGCGGACTTGCCGCGCTGTATCTGATGTGCGAATATCCCGACATTTTCGGCGGTGTCGCCTCTCTGTCCACGCACTGGATAGGCTCGCTGGACATCAACTCCGATTACACGATGAACGACGACGCTGTTTGTGCGGCTGCCATTCTCGCATATATGGAAGAGCGTCTGCCCAGTCCCGCCGCCCGCAGGCTCTACCTCGACTGCGGTTCGACCGGATGGGACGCCGCCTACCGAAAATACGAAGCCGAAGCGCGCCGGATAGCGTCCGTCTGCGGCTATTCCGAATCGGGAGGCTCGCTGATGACGTATGATGCGCAAGGGGCAGGGCATAACGAATGGTTCTGGCAGCAGAGGGTCGGAAAACCGTTGGGATTTCTTTTGGGCAAATAGCGCACGGGGCTTTAAGGACTTTAAGGTCGTTAAAGTCTTTAAGGACCTTATCGGCGCAGGCGGCAAAAAAAATCCCTGCGCCCGAAACGGACGCAGGGACTCACTATGAAAATGTTTTGGTTAAGAAAATTTCTACCTGTCTATGCTTTCGGCATTGTCGTCGTACAACAACTTTTCATACTCCTCGCCGTCGATTTCGCCCGAAACCGCCGCATCATCCGAATCGAGGACATACTCCTGTATGTTCGATTTCATTATGCGGGCGACCTCATCGTCGCCGAAATCCTCGGAGTCGATTGTCCATGCTGCTGCAAATACCGTTCCAACAATCACCGCAATCCACAAAAGAAGTGCGGTAAGCATTATCCACATCCGCGGACGCCTGTTCATGAGCAGCGTAACGAACAGATAGAGCAGCAATGCGATAGGAATCAGCGCAATCAGTATGCCGAGGACACACAGAACTGGTTCTTCGGGCGAGACAATGCCCGACAGCGCGCCGAAATTTCCGATTTCGAACAGCGAGGTAAAGCCGCCGAATATCACCGCGAACATCGCTACCAGCAATACCACGCTCACGAATATGAACGGAAGTATCAGCAGGGCGACGAACAGTTTGAGCATCACCACGAATATTCTGCCCAACACGGTTACCGCAGATGCGACGCTCGACTTGGCGGTCTCCTCCGGCGTGGCGGACGAATTTTCGCTTATCGAACGCACCGTTACCGGCTCGCCGTTCATTTCGAGTTTCTGACGCGCGCTTTTAGCCGACGGAACGGCGAACCACATGATGATGTATGAGATAACGAACATGCCGAAAAGATTGCCGAATATCGATGCCACCCAACCGTCGCAGAATATAAGCACCAGAAGCGGAAGGAACGGTACGAGACGAATCCACACCGTATCGACATCGAAATACTTGCCCAGTCCCGCGCAGACGCCGCCGAGTTTGGCGTTCTCGACATCGCGGTAGAGACGCCGCGGGATGCGGGTGTCGCTCTTTATCGGTTCGTCGTCGGCACTCTCGCCCGAAATGTCCTCGGCACAGCCGAGTTGGGCGATGATATTCTCGATAAGCGGCTTGCGCACGGTCTGTCCGGCGTCGCTCAAAGCCGAGAGAATCAGTTCGGCTATGCGGGCTTCGATGTCGGCGATGATTTCCGCGCCGTCGGGATTATGGTCGTATGCCTTTTTGAGCGAAGATATGTACTCTTCGAGTCGGGCGTAAGCCTCTTTGTCGAGGGTAAACGAGATGCCCGAGATGCTGCATTTCTTTATTTCGTTCATAACCGATTTACTTTTTCTTGATTGAACTTGCACCGGAACTTGAAAGATGCGTGGTACGGCAGTCGCCCGAGTAGCGCAGCGAAGATGCGGCAGTGGCTTCGGCACTCAATTCGCCGTCGCAATATACATCCGCTTTGGATGCGCCCGAGACCTCGACGATACATTTCGTCGCACTGACATTGGCAGTCGATGCTCCGCTCACATCGACGCTGAGGCTGTCGAATTTCATGTCGGACGCACTGAACTTGGATGCGCCCGAAACATCGACCGCACCTTTGCGCACCGAACCGGACAGAGAAAGAGTGGATGCTCCCGAAAGGTCGATTTCGCACCCGCTGCCGTAAATGTCGGCAACGATTCGCGAAGCACCGCAACACTCTATCTCGGTTTCGCCGGCATTGGCATTAACGTCGATTCGGGATGCACCGCTCGCCTCTATATCGAGTTTGCCCGCAACGTTGAGCATCGGTTTCACGATGACGGAAGAGGCTCCGCTCGCATCGATGCTGCGGATGCGCCCGTTATTCGGAATATAAACCACGGCGACCGGACCGCCCGACACCCGGCGCATATTGAATTTGTCGGAAATCCTCGCTTTCAGCGTTCCCTTGGCTACCGACAACTCGACGTAAGGCATCACGGCTTCGTCGGCACGGACGATTATGTTGCCGTCGGTGCGGTCCTCGACGACAAGACGCACGCAGCGCGAGACTTCGATTTCCTCGAAATTAAGGCTGCTTTTGTGCGCCCGCATGACGATATTCTTCTTTTCGGACGGCGTCTCCGATTCGTAACGCTCCGTACCGTCCCCGGTAACCGTCTTGACGACTTTTCCGTCCTTGTCGATAACGGTAGCGGTATATTTGCATCCGTTGCCGGAGAAATCGAGTTTGTCGATATTCAGGTACAACTCCTCTCCGTTACTGTCCTTGACAGAGATTTTGTTGCCGTCGATTGCGACGCGCTCGCCGTTATCGCCCTTGATTTCGATATTGCCGTCGAACGAAATCGAACCTCCGTTGCACTTTATTTTCAGTCCGTCATCGGCATTCATCGCCAGAGCGGGTGAAGCGACCATCGCCGCAGCAGCCGATATTATGAATAAACGTTTCATGTTTCCGTGTGTTTTTTACTGTTTGTGTCTTATCGAATTTATCTGTTCCACGAGTTTGTCCCAAGCCTCGTCGAGCGACGCCAGATAGCGTTTACCGTCCTCGGTCAGCGAATAATACTTGCGCGGAGGACCCTGCGGCGACTCCTCCCAGCGGTAGGTCAGATAGCCGGCATTCTTCTGGCGGGTAAGTATCGGGTAAAGGGTTCCTTCGACCACTATCATTTCCGCCTCTTTGAGTTCCTGTATGATTTTGGGAGCGTACGAATCTCCGTTGGCAAGAATGGCGAGGATGCAGTAATCCATTATGCCCTTGCGCATCTGTACTTTTACATTATCGTCTTTCATAGATTCTTGTATTTATCGGTTCTTCCGGAATCACTATCCACAGAATTATATATACCCATATCGACAGTCCGCCGAACAGAATCAGCAGCAGTGTGGCAAGACGGATAGCCGTCGCGTCGATGTCGAAATACTCGGCGAGTCCGCCGCATACGCCCGCTATCGAACGGTTGGTGCGCGAACGTCGGATAAGGCGGCGCGAGCCGGTGCCGGCATACGTACCGTTCGCCGACCGGTTACGCTCGCGGCGTTCGGGTCCGAAATCCTCGGGACGACCCATACGGGCAATCGCCTGTTCGACTATTTTGAGCGAAACGACCATCATCGACGACGAACGCGACTCGATGAATATCTCGGCGAAGCGAGCCTCGATATCGTTCATCGTGTCGTCCTCATTCTCGGCAAGGCGGCTGCGCACATCGTCGAAATAGTCCGACAGTCGCTCGTAGGCATCCTTATCGAGCGTGAATGCCTGCGAACCGATGTTTACGTTAATTGTTTCCTTCATGGCAGAAAGTATTGATTTATGTTTTTACTATTTTCGTACTGCAAATATAATACGATTTTTAGTATTATGCAATACATAGTACTAAAATTTTGCAAAAAATTTATAGGTATCCTCAGAAAAACAGAGAATACCTATATTATAATAAAGTCCTTAGGGTCCTTAAAGACTTTAAGGTCGTTAAGGATTTCTGGATTAGGGGCTGCCCTATCTGTCGGCACGCTGCGACTTGGATTTTTTCTTCTTGTCGGCAAGCATCTTCCTGACGTATGGCAGCGACTTGATTTCGGCAACGCGGTCTGTCATGTACTTGCGCAGGTCGTCCCAACGGTAGTACGGGGCGATGTCGCTTTCAATCGGCAGGAGGCACTCCTTCTCGTTATGCAGCATCTTGACGATTACTTCGCCAGCCTTGTTGCGATAGAATATGAATTGGAGGTTAGATGCCATAGGCGTGATGCGGAAATCAGCCCACTTCTCTTTGAGATTCGGGTCGCGGAAACTCGTGCGGGCGCATTTGCCCTCGACCTGCATCGCAGCCAGAGCGGCGATGACGGTAACGTCGTGTCCGAATCGCAGGAACGCCGTGCGACCGCCGTTGGCAAGGAAATCGTCGGCATCGCGCACTATTTCCTTCATCAGTATCGAACCGTCGTAGAGGATTCCGTCGCCGTACTCCTCCGAATTGGCGAACGTCGCATAACGCTGCGCATTGATTTTCTCCCAGAACTTCATGCGCTGTTCGCCGGTAAATATATCGTTCATGCGGTCGTCGCCCTCGGTATCCTGCATTATGATGCACATGTAGTGCAGTGCGCGGACGAATTTCACGTATGCCTTGCGGTCGGCATCGATGACGCTTTTGTATTCGGGCTTGAATATTTTGGCGAGTATCTCGTCGGCATAGACATCGGCTACGCTGTCTATGCTGCCCTTGGTCGCCGCGAGAGCCTCGTCGAGAGTATATTTGCGACCTTTCGACGGCAGCAGAACCTTATGCCAGTTGTCGTTGGTGGTGCGATAGATGTCTATTTTCGGATTGAGTTCCTTCAAACGCTCGTTGAATGCCGCCATCGAGAGGATGCAGCGAGGAACATTGGTGGAACGGCTCTCGACATGAACATTACTGCCCTTGAACAACTTCGGATAGGCGGCATACATGCGCTCGGCTATGCCGCGATGCTCATTGGCACCTTGAACGGAGAGTTCGCCCAAGCGACCTTTCGCCTCTTTCGCCACACGTTTTACGGTCGGATATATCTCCTTGCCGAAATCGGTGAGCATATCCTCTTTCGATGCCTTTTTGAAAAGTTCGTACGGAATCTCGTAGTTGCCTGCCGAGGCGTGCCAGCGCGAGCCGTGGCGACCGAAATGGCTTACGTAAACCGGAGCGAAACCTTTCGGGGCGGGAGTGGATTCGCCCTTCTCGAAACGGTAGGTATGGTAGATTCCGCCCGCGCAATCGGGATTATCGGTGAAAAACTCCGCCGTCAGCGGCTGCGCCGACAATGTCGTTGCGAACGAGAGGGCGAGCAGAACTAAAAATTTGAATTTCATGGTATTTGCATTTATGGATTTTACAGTTGCGATTCAAGGAATTTTCTCAAATCCGCCCAGCGGTAGTAGCAGCCGTTCACCGGCTCGCCCACGGCTTCGACGAGACGTTGTTCGCGCTCGCAGAACAGAACCTTGACGAGGATGTCGCCCGCCTTGTTGCGGAAGAATATTAGTTGGACGTTGGACGCCATAGGAGTTACGACGCTGCACTGCCAGTTGGCGCAGACCGTCGAATAGTCGTCGGTAACGAGCGAGCCGCAAGGGATGCCCATCATCGTAACGAACGGAATCATCGTTACGTCGTGCGCGAAACGCAGTGTAGCCTGCTCGTCGCCAGTGGCGACAGCCTTGTCGGCATGGGCAATGACGTTGCGTACCATCTCCTTAGCGCCGACGAGAATCGCATCGAGGAAGATTTTAGAAGGTCCTGTCAGAATATAGCGGCGCAGATTGGATGCCTTCCACAACTCGCAGAGTTCGTCTTCGGTAAACAGATAATCCAGCGTTTTGCCCTCCTTGCCGAGAATAGCGTTGCCGAGGTACATGTCGTACATGAAATCGCCCGCATCGCCAATCATCTCCTCTCTCACACGGCTGCCATTGCGGAACAAGTTGTCGAGGAAACGCGAAGCATCGGGCATATTGGCGCGGCGAATCGAATCGCTCAACGGTTTCGCCCTGTCGTTCACCAGATTCAGACCCGCATACGCCGCGAGGAACTTGGCATTGGCTGCACTCGCTTCCATCGAGACCTCGATTCCGGGCGACTGTCGCACCAGTTCCTGAGTGAATGCCGACATGGAGAGGATGCAGCGCGGAACGACCGTCGATTTGCAGTTCACATAGCAACGTCTGCCGCCCTTGGTCGAGAATACCTCGGGATAGGATTCGTACATGCGGTGAGCGATGCCGCGATGCTCGGCGAATCCGAGTTCCGACAAATCGCCGTAGCGGTCTTTGGCTTCGGCGGCAATCTTCTGCCACTCGGCATAGAAACGCTCGCCGGTTTCGGTCAGTTCGCCCGCCTCGTGAGCGGCACCGAACACTTCCAGCGGTTTTTCGTACTGATGGACGAGAATGTTGTACCGCGAACCGTGGCGTCCGAGGTGGCTGATATAGAACGGCTCGTAGTCCTTCGGGGCAGGCGTAACGTTCGACGCCATTTCGGCAGGGTACGGACGGTAGATTTCGAGATAATAATACGGGTCGATGTTCTTGAAGAACTCCGCCGGCTGCGCACCGGCTGCGGCGGCAGAACAGAGAGCAACGAAAAGTGATAGGAATCGCTTCATCGGAAATGGTTTTAGGTGTGTTATTTATTGGTCATTATGTCGAGTATGAGTTTGTCGGTCTGCTGCATTCCCTTGCGACCTATATCGGTGAGATTACGGATGCAGCGGTCTACATCGTCGTCGATTATGCCTTCGAGCGACGTCGTATGGCGATGACGTATGGCGAGTACCGCCGAGAGAACAGCGGTTGCCACTCCGCTCGTAACTTTGAGCGAACAACTCGGCTTCGCGCCGTCGCATATCATTCCCGTAAGGTTGGCGACCATGTTTTTTACGGCATACGTTATCTCCTCATAGCCGCCGCCCATAAGGTATGTTATACCGCAACTCGAACCCGTAGCCGCGACGACGCATCCGCACAGCGCGGAAAGCCTACCAAGGCTCTGTTTGATGTAAATCACCGTCAGATGGCTCAAAGCCAGCGCACGCAATATCCGCTCGTGCGACGCACCGTTGGCACGACCGAAAATTACGACCGGCACCGTCGCCGAAATACCCTGATTGCCGCTGCCCGAATTGCTCATCACCGGAATCATCGCCCCGCTCATGCGCGCATCGCAGGCACCGCTCGTATAGGAAAGAATCTTCGCGAAGAGCGTATCGCCGAAAATCGAATGGTGGGTATCGTCATGCAGCATCCGTCCCAATCCGTGTCCGTAATCGCCGTCGAACGACATCTCGGCAGCGGAGATATTCATTTCGGCGGATTCCCACAGAAACTCTATATCTTCGGCAGGTACTGTCGTCGCGAAATCGAACACCTTGCGCAGCGTAAGTTCCGACGAGTCGCCGCCGCCTGCGCAACCGCCGTCCGATGCGGCGCAGAAGACCTCTTTGCCGTTGCGGTATATACCGACGAAATTGGTATGCGAACCTGCGATGACCGCTTTCGCCGTATCGCTGCCCGACTTTACGACGGCTTCGGCATACAGCACCTCGCCACTCTTGTCCTCGGTCGCGATGCGAATCGGCGTGGTTTCGATATAGCGTTTCGCCCGCTCTACCGCCTCGTGGGTAACGTCGCGCAGCACCTCCAAACCGTATTCCGACCTGCCGACCAGAACGCCAAGAGCGACGGCTATCGGCAATCCTATCATGCCCGTATTCGGAATACCGACGCCCATGGCATTTTTATAGATATTGGCACTGAGCGATATTTCGATGCTGTCGGGTATTGCACCCAACGTTTCACGAGCCTTCGCGGCGCAGAGAGCGACCGCTATCGGTTCGGTGCATCCGATTGCGGGAACGACCTCGCGCTTGATAAGGGCGATTATCTCGTCGTAATCTTCACGTTTCATAACACGGATATTTATGGACAAAGATACGAATAAGCGAGAGGAATGTCAAATTTATTTGGACATTCCCGAGCGGGAGTATCTAAGGCGAAGCCAAAGATACGAATAAGTCAATGGCAAAGCAAAATTTATTTTGACTTTGCCGAGCGAGAGTATCTAAAACGAAGCCAAAGATACGAAAAAATAGTTTGACTTTGCCGAAGAATTATCATAAGGTCTTTAAGGTCGTTAAATATCTTGCGAAAAAATGAACGGGCATCCGCACAATCTCAAAAACACTACGCCGCATCAGGTATTCCACCCTTCTTTTTTTCGCATAATCATGGTATTCTAACAAATTATGATTATATTTGCACCCGAACAGAGATAGTGGAACGATGTCCCGCAATCATTCGGACATATCGCTAATGAACATATCCTCCTTCCGAATTTTCGGGGGGGGGATTTTTGTTGTCTAAAACACAATCAACCAGACACATACAAGCACTTATTCCATTTCGGCATCCGATAAGGTGCCGCGATGCGTCGTGCTTATATGTCGAAAAACGGATACGAACTTAATTTATTCATTTATAAACTATAAAAGTAAAAAAGTATGAAAAGAAAAAAATTCTATGATTTTCCGGAACTCGAACTCACGGAGTTCAGGTCCGAAGAGGGCGTATTCTCTTCGCAAATCGAAGGTGTAAAAGATGACGACGGATACGGAGAACTCGAATAACAATCAAACAAACACAAAGATAATATGAAAAAACATTCGATTTTATTTTTGGCTCTCCTTGCGGCGGTATCATGCCAGAAGGAGAATACGCAGGACATCGCGCCTGTTTTCGATTCAAATGCCGAACTGCGTGCCTCGTTCGACGAGCAGTCGTCGCGTATCGCAACCGAAGACGGTCTGACATTCTCGCTCGAAGAGGGCAAGGAGCAAATCGGCATCTACATCAATCTCGGAGATACGCCTTTATATGAAAACGTACTCTATACGGCAGGTTCTGCCGACGAGCAGGGCTGGATTGCGTTCTCCACGCAAGTACCTGTTCACGTACAGTCCAACTCGAAATTCTTCGCATACGCACCGTACAGTGCAACTACCGTGGATGTCAGCGGCTCGACCGATGACAGTGTAATCGAGCCGGCGGCGGCAGGTAGCGGCTGGAACGGCAAGCGCGCCATCAACCTGCCCGATTTGCAGGAGCAGCCTGCCGCAGGCGTTAAAACCGACATCGCCAAATATTATTCGGTAGTTGCCGCTCCCGCAACACCGGTTGCTCGCGATGTACTCGAATCGTATTCGGTAAACTTGCAGTTCTCGGGAGTGTTCGCTCTCGTGCGTTTCGGACTGAACAATTTCACGGAGGGAGAAATCAAGGTTTCCAGAATCGTATTTTCCGCCGAGAATGCCGCTCTGACCGGTTATTTCAGCGTAGATTTGACGCATGAGAATCCGAAACTCTCCAATACTGAATACGCTCCGGAGGCTGTCGCAGGCAAGACGTTCGACAAGGTTACGGTTACGCTCGCAGAACCTGCAACTATCGCAGCGCAGGAGATGGCGGAAGTATACGCTGTCGTAAACGCATGTGCAGTTACCGCTCCTAAACTGACGGTTTACGCGACCGATGCCGAAGGAAAAGACATCGTATTCGAGAAAACTCTATCCGACAAGACATTCTCCCGTCAGCAGCGTACCGCTATCGGTGTCAAACTCGAAAATCCTATTTACGAAGAAGCGGGTCCGGTAATCTGCAACGGCGAGAGTTACGAAACGATTGCAGATGCTGTGGCAGCGAATACCGATGCGACCGAAATCACGCTGAAAGCAGGAACGTTTACGCTTCCTGGCGATTTGAAGAATCTGAATTTCATCGGTAACGAAGGTTCGGTAATCGATATTCAGAAT